>Ga0208397_100036_pt1 | contig 60733 bp, 18 predicted proteins | sample LakWasMe76_LOW10_2_FD_183904 | JGI IMG/M metagenome (GOLD analysis project Ga0208397, IMG submission 183904) | Freshwater sediment methanotrophic microbial communities from Lake Washington under simulated oxygen tension - Sediment Metagenome... | ecosystem: Environmental > Aquatic > Freshwater >...
CCGCCGAAGGTAAATCAACCAAAGAAATTCAGCGTTGCTTAAAACGTTACATTGTTCGTGAGCTTTACCCGCTTATCCTGGCTGATCTGAAAGACGCCGCTTTGGTGATTTGACATAGGAGCGTCAACGCCGTGTCGGAAAGCTTCTTTCATACCTTGAAAACCGAACTGATACACCATCAGACCTATCAAACCCGATCTGAGGCTAAACAAGCGGTGTTTGAATATATTGAGGTCTTTTACAACCGCGAACGGCTCCATTCCGCCAATGGCTATTTGTCGCCCGTTGACTATGAATTGCAGCATAACGCTGCTTAACCTTGTGTCCGGAAAAGTGTTGACACATCAGTCCTGCCGTGAGCAGTAAGCGAACTGGATTGCCCAAGGCATCAACCGCCGCATGAATCTTGCTACTCAAACCGCCACGTGATTTCCCCATCGCCTCGTCATGTTGTTGTTTTTTTTGCCGCGCCATGTTGATGAACGCGCACAATGCTGCCATCCACCATTAAATATTCAAGGTCAGGATCATCAGCAATGGCTTCAAATAGCTTGCTCCAAGTGCCTTTATGGGACCAGCGGTTATAACGAACATAAACCCGATGCCAATGCCCGAAGGATTCCGGCAAGTCTCGCCAAGGTGAACCGGTTCGAGCAATCCATAAGACCCCTTCAATAAATTTCCGGTTATCGGTTGCTGTCACTCCGCAATCGCCGGCTTTACCCGGCAAAAAGTCTTTTATTCGCTCCCATTGGTCATCTCTCAGAACAGTACGTGTCATAGTTTTCCGACTAAATACTCAATAAAATACTCTATTTTAAGTGTTTAGCTAAATCCGATTGAGAACACTCCCTAGTTCGCCGATGGCATCCTGTGATTTTTTGATCAGGAGTGGCTATGGCCGTCACAACGAAATGGCGCCAGCATATAGAAGCATGGCAATGCAGTGGTTTATCGCAAGGCGACTATTGCGCGCAACATCGAATCAATGTCCGGACGTTCACGGCACGACTGAGCGCCTATCGAAAATTGTCAGCGGCAGATTCGGCTGCCTTGATACCGGTGCAGATTGAGCCGCCGGCAACTGCGGCGATCGTTTTCATTCATGTCCAAGGCCATCGCTTGGAGTTGCCTGCCTCGATGCCGGCGCAGTGGGTAGCGGAACTGCTGCGATGCCTGGCTTGATCGAGAGTCCTGCGCGGATTTGGTTGGCGGTAGCGCCGGTCGATATGCGACGCGGCCTGGATGGCTTATCGGCCATCGTCCAGCAGAGTTCGGGGCATTCGCCGTGTGCCGGATCGGCCTTTATCTTTCGCAACCGAACCGGCAATCGCTTACGGCTGTTGCTGTGGGATGGCAACGGCGCCTGGTTATGCCAGCGCCGGCTGCATCAGGGCAGTTTTGTCTGGCCCAAGACGTCGGACGCCTGTTTCGCGATGAGTCAGGCACAATGGCAATGGTTGATCGCCGGGGTGGATTGGCAACGATTGCCGACTGAGCCTCACACGGATTGGCAAGTCTTCGGCCTTATCCGGCTCTCACAAGCAGCCGTTTAAAAGGACAAAAACTCAGTATTAATAAGGCTTTCAGGGCGTTATGGCGGTATAATAATCCCATGAATCCGCTCGCAAAACTTGATAATTTTTAACCTCAGTCCGACCGCCAAAAGCGAAGTGGCTGCGCTGATTCAACCGTTACTGGAGCAGGCTGATCGCGATGCGGCGCTATTGCAATCACAAGAGGCCGCGATTAAAGCAAAAGAGGCGGCCATCCAGGCCAAAGACTTCAAAATCGAAGCCTTGACCTTTGAGCTGGCCTATTACAAACGCATCCGCTTCAGCGTCAAAAGTGAACGATTGGCGCCGCTGCAACGCGATGTCTTCGAGGAAACCTGGACTACCGATCTATCGGCCATCGAAGCCGAAGTCGAGCAACTCCAAGACGCCCCGCCTGGCGAGACCGCCGCCAAACCCAAACGTCCACGCGCCGGCCGCCAGCCTTTGCCGGATCATCTGCCGCGCATCGAACACCGCCACGAACCGGACGCTTGCACCTGCGGAAAGTGCGGCAAAGACCTGGTCAAAATCGGTGAAGACATCACCGAACAACTGGATGTGGAACCGGCCAGGTTTTTGGTGCATCGCCATATCCGCCCACAGTATGCCTGTCGCGCTTGCGAAACCGTCACGGCCGCCCCGGTTCCACCCGCAGTGATCGATGGCGGCATGGCGGCAGTCGGCTTGCTGGCCTGGGTGATGATCGGCAAATATCAGGACCATTTACCCCTCTATCGTCTGGAGCAAATTGCCGCCCGCGACAACGTCATCCTGTCCCGATCAACGCTAGCTGATTGGGTGGGGCGAGTCGACTTGGCACTACAACCGTTAGTGGATCGCCTGACCTGGCACCTCCTGCAAGGTAATACCTTGCATGCTGATGAGACGCCGGTGGCCCAACTCGATCCTGGCAGCGGCAAGACCAAGAAAGCCTATCTCTGGGCCTATCGCAGCAATGATCTGGCGAATGCAGGGCCGCGACTCATTGTCTTCGATTACCAAAAAGGCCGGGGCGGCGAACATGTCCGCCGGTTTCTGGGAACCTGGAAAGGCCATCTGATGGTTGATGACTACAGCGGTTATAAAGCGCTGTTTACCCCCGACGGGATGAATGCAGCTTGTACTGAACTCGGCTGCCTGGCTCATGCGCGCCGAAAGTTCTTCGACTTGCACCAAGCCAATCAAAGCCCCATGGCCTGGGAAGCATTGCAACATATCGGTGCGCTTTATGCCATCGAAGCGGAAGGAAAAACACTCAGCATCGAAGCTCGTCAGCAACTGCGTGCGGAAAAAAGTTTACCCCGACTGCAAGCCTTCCATAACTGGCTGATACAGACCCGTGTCGGCACCGCCCACGGCGGCGCGTCCGCCAAAGCCCTGGATTACACCTTGAAACGTTAGCCCGCGCTGGTTCGTTATGCCGAAACCGGTCACCTACCCATCGACAACAACCTCGTCGAAAACTGCATACGGTCGATTGCACTGGGCAAAAAGAACTGGCTGTTTACCGGTTCAGAACGTGCCGGGCAACGTGCCGCTGCCATTCAATCCTTATTAGGCACGGCCAAGCTCAATGGTCTAAACCCTATGACCTGGCTAAAGGAGACGTTGGAAAAACTACCGGTCTGGCCCAACAGCCGCATTGATGAATTGCTGCCATTGACACCGGAGCAGATCGACACCATTAAACACACTTTGCCTGCAAGGGCACAGTGGTAGGGACGCGCGCTTACTGTTTACGAGGGAGATGGGCTTCTTGTTCAAGCCAAGCTTCTAGCTGCTGATGAAATAAGCCCAGCTTTGGATGGGGTTAATTTTGACGCTGATAAACAGGCTCTTCAATCGTTTTGAGATGTTTACGGATGGTGGGGCGGGACAGATTGAAGGTACTCGCCAGAGACGTGATGGTCTCATGGTCGACATGAAAACGCCGTCTGATTTCGGCAATAACGTCCATTGCTAACACTCCAGGATTCTCCGGTAAAAAACCGGACATTAAATAACCTGAGGTGGAAACTTTTCAACGCTCTTTTCCCCAGGACCCTGGAAAGTTTTGCACGCTTTTTACCACCCGCTGGAATTTGAGCGGGAATTCTATAAGAAGACTGCTTAAGAAAGTGTCCTATTTTAGTTGACCATTACAGTTTGGCGATTCCTGTTTAGCAAGGGCGAATGCTCTATTTAGGCTCATTAATTGGTTTCAGAAAAAAGCTGATTCAGAAGGTCACCAAGCCTGCTCGAAGTGCGCCTGTAGGGACTCAGGATGAATGATACCTGCGAAGCTGAGCCCGCAGGAAGACCGTACTTCAAAGAAGTCGCTAATGTACCCGAAGGACCAACATCAATATATCTATAAGGCCCGCTTTTCTCCAAATAGATTATCGAATCCTGCAAACGCAAAATATTTCTCATAGAATTCCAAAGCACGCCCTCATTAATACAACTCAGCTCTTCAGCCTTTGCACAGCATACTACCGGTATAGATGGCTTTCTATTTCCAAAGAATTCATAGAGACCAAGATAACCGTTTTTTGCAGCATCCATCCAATGTGAGTGGTAGGCATGCTCGACGCCCATGACTTGATACGTAATACGCCGACGCTTTAAATCTTCCTCAACATTCCCTAGGTTTTCCGTCGGCAAAGAGATCACGAAACTAGCATCGTAATTAACGCTGGCAATTTCTGATTGAGCGCGCAACACCGAGCTTTCCTCGTACACGTCCACTCTCTCCAAAATGGCAATCATATAGCCTGTTCTACAAGTTGCCTTAACTATTTTTCCCTGCTCATAGATATAACGAAATCCATCCTCTTCTGATATACACTCCGCTTGCACACTGGCGGCGAACATGCCCATACTGGATCCCAATACACAATCAGGAGTTACGCCATAATCAATTAGAGTTCTAGTTAAGGCCCGCTCCATCATATATATTGACAGACCGGACAAAATGACGTCATTGAACACATCGCTAACACCTTTGTCGGAATCGAAGATAACATCTCTTAGCGATAAGCCTACAACACCAGCCGCCGTTTCGTCCAACGTATCTACATGTGTTTTAAATCGGGTATTCTCCAAATAAAGATCCGCACCCATTTGATAATACTGCGACCCTTGGCCTGAATACATAAAAACGATTGGTTTACGTGACAAAATACTCTCCTTTCAACGATTAGATAACCCTCCAAAAACGAATAAAAATCTCCGTGGAACTCATTCGTATGATATTTTGCGTCTCCGCTCACCCTTGACCTCAAAAGCATATTCTTTGATTTGGCGTACCTTGAACAATAGGCGGCCGCTTGTGCTAGATAACCCCTTTCTCAAGAACCAACTTGGGCTGATCTTATTTGAATTTTAAACTATATTTTGATCGGTTATGCTTTCTTCTACCGTTACTCATGGACACCTCTATTTGCAACCCTTTAGAAGCATCCTGATTTATTTAACCATTTCACTGTAAGCTTTAGGCATCATATGAATGCCTTCTGCTGCCTGCAAAATAAAGTTAGCAACTGGTTTTATTTCCTGATTAGGTAACAGGCGTAAATCATACTTCTGAGCAATAGTTGCCAAAATAAGCCGCGCTTCAAGATAAAAAAATTGCTCACCAATACAACGGCGTGGGCCAGCGCTAAAAGGCAAAAAGGCGAATTTCTCTTGCCCCATTATTCCTTCAGGGGAAAAACGATCTGGGTCAAATTTATTTGGATCGATCCAATAGTCAGGATTACGCTGGATTCCATAGGTATTAATTACTATTTTGCGCCCTTTTGGGATTGGATAACCATCAATTTCATCATCATCCAAGGCCTCACGAGAATAACTCCAGGCAACCGGATAGAGGCGCATCGTTTCTTGAAGAATTTGTAAAGTGTACGGTAGCTGTGGGAGGTCATCAATGGTAGGTGGGCGACCGTTTAATGTATTTTTTAATTCGCTCCGTAGTCTCGTCAAAACTTCTGGATGTTGCGACAACAGGTACCAAGCCCAAGCCAATGTTTGTCCAGTCGTTTCATGGCCCGCAAAAACAATACCTTGAATTTCATTGATAAGTTGCTCCATAGATAAACAGGAACCATTTTCTTCATCATGGGCTGCAAGCAACATATCGAGGAAATCATGTTCTGGCGTTTCTTGATGCTGTCGTTGTTCTATAATTTCACGAATGCGTCCACAGAGCGTATTAACGGCTGCCTCAAAGACACGGTTTTGTCTGGTTGGTACCCACAATGGTGCTGATAACGGATTTAACGCACGATAAATCACATGACGGGAAGCAACTCCAAAGGCCTCGCGCATCTTTTGTTCACCTTGACTCATATCAACATTAAACAGTGCCCGGCCAATAATTTGCATTGATAGATCCATCATACTGCTCTCGATCTCAATCGACACATCGGGATTTTCTGTCATGCGAGCCAGATGTGCTCCTGTTTCGCGAACAATCATCTCGCCAAATTGAGCTATCTGCCGCCGGTGAAAAGCGGGTTGCATCATACGCCGCAAACGTAACCATTCAGGCAGCTCACTAGTAAAAAGATTTACACCGACCCAAGATTGAACAACATTTCTAAACCGTTTGTCACGTATATATTTTCGGCTTCTTCTTTGCAGAACCTGTTGTGCATAGGCTGGGCTGCTCAGAAAAACAACTTTAAAATGAGCCATACGTGTTTCTACAATAGAGCTGTCGTTGAGAGCGATCTCCTGTAGAAAAGAAAGTGTATCATTTCTAAATTTACCTAAATCCCCCAAAACTAATTCTCGTGATTTACTATGAGGTATTACCTTAGTCTTTGCTATATTTATAGTTGTCATTCTTGTCCTTACTTGGGTTTATATATTTCACATTACTAATAACCCGTCCAATATCTTCGTAGCAATAACGCCCAAAAAAATCAAATTGCCGAATTGCAAACAGGTATTGAACAAGCGCCCGATTTTTTCCAAAGCCGCTGGCCTTTCTCCAGCCACACAAATGATCGATCCATGACCCAGCGTTGCAGAATAACAGCAACGGCATAAAGCTCATTACATCCGGCAATTTGCACTAAAGCGCCAAGCAAATCTCTTTACAGTCTCGGCAAAAAGTTTTCCTGTATAATCGCCATCCATACGCTTTAGTGCATACGCGGCCCCTTCTAAGCATCTACGATGCAGAAACTCGTCCCAGTATTGCACTCCTATTTGGTACAGGCCCCAGCAACCTGATTTTTAACATTCTCACTAACAGACAAGTTACGCCTTCTGATTTCTCACTCCACAACAAAAAATAATGAGGCACGCCGTGCTCCATTTCGGAAAATCACTCAGCAGCATGTGCCACTGACAGCTCCCCTTCACAAATAAAGAATGGCACAGAAGACCTCATATAGACCCACTGTGTGAAACCATGTTTTCTTACGGGCATTTTCCAGAAGCTCTCTAACCGGGTTCAAATCTTCGCGACGGGTGTCGCTGAGGTAAGCTTTTCTCAGACCTCTAATTATCAATCGTTTTCAGCAGACACCGAACAGGTTTATTAAAGTTGTTTAAACTGCTCGGCAAAGCCATCGGACCGAAAGGTGTAACGTTTTATATCATTCAATGTCAACTTCACATCAGGACGGAAAAATTCGGCAGTAACCTTTGAGTACTTGCTAGGTGCCCTAACCCGATACGGCAGTTTTTTGTTAACTTTTGATAACAAACTCATGATAAAACCGCCTATTATATGCTGCGTTGGTAAAGTTATATCCAAAGCCTTTATCACTTCCATAGATTCTTCATGCATTGCATGAGGGCCTTCCAAACGATACTGAAAAGGCACTAAAGAGCCGACAAACAACTTCACAAAGATTGATGGTTTAAACATATATTTTTTCACGTCCGGCAAACATCCAATTAATTCAGCAAACGATTCCATATATCGCTTCCATTCGACAACCGAATTATAGTTCGGGCTCCTACACAACATTTTTGCATAGAATTTTTTATCCTCTTCTATTCTCTGATGAATATCTTTTGGTAAAGATAATTTTTCGGACAAAAGCAATGAAAAGTATCGGGCCGTTATCTCCGAGCAAGCTGGAACTCCGCCAGTCACAGGACGGCACCAGCCAATAAAGGCGCAATGTACAAGTGAAGGTGGCATAGCATTCATAAACATATTCCGCACATTACCATCCTCTAGCTCAAATCCATCAAAAAAGCTGAAATCATCCTGAAAACCTGTACACATCACTATCGTGTCGATTTCATAGCTCTCTCCATCATTGAAAATAACAGAGTTTTCACCAATTGATTGGATACCCGAAGCATTTACCTTTATTTTCCCGTTAACTATGTACGGCACAAAAGAAACATTTTTTGTAAAGAAGCGACCGCCTTTGGATAAATAATTCCAAGACTTAATAAGTTTAATACACTCGGAATCACCATCGGTATCCAGATCCACCATGTTTCTTTCAGCATCCTGTAAAAAGGAATCTTTTTCAGGACGTTCAGAACGGAACAGCTCTCTTTTGGCGAATAACCAATAAATTAGCAACATAAAATAGGACAGCAGACTATCATTTTTATTGTAGTAAAAGTGAGAAAGTCTTGTTGTCCAGCTATCGGACGATGAGTCCGCCAAATTTCTTGGCAACAGCATAGGATACGATCGAATACCCAATATACAACTATCGGCTGAAACAGCTATTTCTCTAGTAATATCAGCTGAACTTTCTCCCATACCAACACACAGCACCTTTCTTCCTTTAGCGATAGTGTTGTCTTTGTATTGCGAGCTATGTATCACCTCACCTTTAAATATATCAAGACCTTGAATATCAGGAAACTTGGATATTTGATTAGAACCCTTACAAATGGCAATCGCGTCAAACGTCCTTACTGACTCCACCCCATCATGACTGCTTGTAAATACACGATAGCCTGATTTACCGTTATCAATTGCCTGAATCTTTACTACATGGCAACGATAATTAATATACTCATTCAAGTGGAACTTGTTAGCATATTCCTTTAAATAATCAATGTACTCAGAATGATGCCAGTGCCGCCTATGTCCACTGGGAGCAAAATCGGAAAACGCCATAAAATAGTTTGATATGGTAAGAACAACATTGTCATAAACACTATTAACTTCGCTATTTCCCTTAACATCTTGATAATAAAAAGCTCCTCCTAAATCGTCGTTTCTTTCATAACATGTTGGATTATGCCCTTCATCCAATAGCTGCTTGATTGTGGTCAGCCCTGAAACACCGGCGCCAATAACACAGACTGTTTTTCCTGTCATTTTGTTTTCCTCATTTTTCATAATTCCAAACCCTATTTTGATTTACATAAATACCCAATAGTGGGTTACAACCTATATGCTTAACGGCACAATTTTTTAGCTACCGTTAAGCCGCTTCACCATGTTATTTTTTAAGGTAGGCGCCTAACACCTTTTTCATATACGCCAGAAGATCGGCCTCATTCTGATACGCCTCCATAAAAAGATGCCCACCGGAGAAACGCTGAAAGTCAAACTGCCCCTGAGTCAACTCTCTCCAAGACCGAATTTCATCTGCATGAACCAATTCGTCTTCATCACCATGCAATGCTGATATAGATATAGATAATGGCTTAATATGGCTCTGATCAAAGCTTTCGATCATATACAGTTGGGCAACTGCCGAGTGAAGTTGAGCGTAAATCATTTCCCGGGATGCAATTACATTACCCGTCTGAATATTTAGCATTTCGTACACATCAATGACTTTTTTAATATAATCTCCGCTGCTGGGAAGCGTAATATTATCCAAAGAAGGCAAGCTACTTAAACCCAAAGACAAACTTGTCTGTTTTACTTTTTTCAGGACGGGGTTTTCACCTAGACAGGGTGCTGTATATGCCGCGGCAAACAAATGGCATGGTAGAGGCTTACCATGGCGCTGCAAATATAGGCTCCATACGTAACCTATAAACGCTCCAGCACTATGACCAAAAATAGCGTAGGGTATTTGCAAATCATCGCCTATCACCTGCGTTAAACACTCAGCCAATTCAAATGCCGATTGAATAGGGCGTTCGCTAAGACGCTCCCCACGCCCTGGTAACTCGACAGGACAAACATCAACCGATTCAGGCAACATCTTGCTCCAATGCCGAAACATGGAGGCCGACAAATAACCATAAGGAAAACAATAAAGTCTAAATTGTGCGCCAGGCTTACGGCTACCTAACAACCAAGCCTGTGAATCCATGCTATGGGGCGATAGATTGAGTAGTGGCCCATAGGTTTCGGTTTTATCGTCGATTGGTATGTATGCTGCCTCATTGCTTACCCCATGCTGTAATTGCGAAAAACTTTCAATCTTCTCAATCAAAGCCCTCACCGTGATAATGAACAGATTGTTAACAGGCAATTCGAAGCTATCAAGCACTTTCTGAAGACTCATAATCATCAACGAGTCCATACCAAGTTCCAACAACTTTGCATTAGCATCAATTTCATCAACCTGACACTCCAACTGATTAGCAATCACCTGAAGTATCGTTGCTGAGTTTAATTCCTTGGGAAGGAATTCGGCTGTTGACCCTTGCTCACTGTGTGCCAAGCGTTGAAGTCTGGCACGACCGCAAACAATAAGAGGTTCTCCGCTAGCGCCTGTAAGCCGCCAGGATTGGCTGAAGCTTGCGCCGCCGTCGACCACTTCAATTATTTGGTTATGAAGCAAAATATCATTATTTCCATCCAGTGTTTTCCTGATACTCACATTTTCTAAATGGGTTGTCATATACGGAAATTTTGACTCGGCCCCTATCATCACCAACCCCGGCTGAAGAACAGCGTCAAGGAACCCCGGATGCCCCCCAAGCCTATAGGAACTTTCATCCGCACTGACGGCCAATTTGGACTCGCTAACTTCATTAGACAGTTTTGAGCTTCGTATAGCCCGAATATAACCGTTGGCGGGAAAGCCCATTTTCATATAACGTCTATAAAACTCAGTCTCGTCAAGTACTTCGATAGCATCGCAGGATGATATTCCCGCTATTAAAATCTCCTGTGCATCAGTCGAAAGTTGATAACGTATAATCGCATCGGCAGACTCCAACCATTGCTCATCATCCCCGGCATATCGATAATAAAAATTCACACAAAAATCATCTTCCAACTTTTTTATGCTGACCCGTATCTGTGTCTCGGCTTTTGGGGGGATAAGTAACGGAGACAAAAATCGAATTTGCTTAATGTAAAGGCCATCAGCATGAAAATTATCAACGAATAATTTGTATAGGATTTCGATATAAAATCCAACATGGAAATTTCCTGTTTCTCTGACTCCCGGCAGTTCTGATCTCACCGACAAAACAGCCCTTAAGATTGTTGCCGTCGACTCTTCAACACTATAATTAAGAAACGGCCTTTTTTCCTTAGCCTTCAGCGCATCCGCTTGTTTTTTATTAAACCAACAATGTCTTAAATTAAATTTAGCGATTGGATAAGTTTCCAGTAAATCCGCTTTGCTGGCGACCAACTCATGAGGGGGATTTTTTAACACAACATGACCATTAACTCCGCCAAATCCAAAAGAACTGACGCCGGCAATACGCTCACGATTATTCCAGGAAAGCGTTGTTTCGGGTAAGGTAAACAGGCTTTGATCTAATTTCAGCAGCGGATTAACCTCCTGCAAATGATTATTTGGAGGAATTTGTCCCTTATACAGACACAACGATGCTTTAATTAAACTAGCTATTCCCGCCGCCGGTTCAAGGTGCCCGATATTGGTCTTAAGGCAACCCAGCACACAGGGTTGAGAATGCACTTCATGCTTTCTCTCTAACGCATTGGATAAGGCTTCAATTTCAACGGGATCTCCCAGATACGTACCGGTTCCATGGGTTTCAATATATTGTGCTCTACTTGGCGACAACTCAGCCTGTGCAAACGCTCGGCGAATTACATTCTCCTGCGCCATTCCGTTAGGGGCAGTCAGACCGTTGCTTCTACCATCCTGATTAATAGCACTACCGACAATAACAGAATAAATTCGACTCTCCTGTCTTTCAGCATCGCTAAGCCGCTGTAGGACGAGCACCCCCACGCCCTCCCCAGGTACATAACCATCGGCACCTGAATCAAAGGTCTTGCACCTTCCGCTTGCAGATAACATTCTGGCATCCTGCAGCAAACGAGTGGCAAAGGGATCGAGATTCAAACTCACACCTGCTACAATCGCATAATCAATTGCACCACTACGTAGGTATTGCAGCGCAATATCTACCCCCGCCAAACCCGAGGAGCACGCCGTATCCAATAACATACTCGGGCCATTTAGATCATAAAAATAGGAAATACGGTTTGCGGAAATCGAACCGGCATTGCCGGTGGCTATAAGTAATGCATTGTCTTTATTGTAATCCGTTGCATAACGCATATACATACTGGCATAGCGGGCAACAAATACACCAGTATTAGCAAAATCCGGCTTATCCCTGATACCCGCATCCAATAAAGCCTGATGAACATTAAGCATCAGCAGACGCTGTTGAGGATCCATGCAATTCGCCTCCCGCGGTGAAATCCCAAACATCCCAGGGTCAAACAAGGAGATATCGTCTAAGTATCCCCCATATATCTGCCGAGCCTCTTCCTTGGATATTTGATTTTCAATACCCAACAGGGCTAATCTGGACTCTGGATAATGGCCCACCGCATCAAACCCGGTACATAACTGTTTCCAAAAGCATTTTAAGTCAGGTGCATGAGGAAATTGACAGGACATTCCCACCACGGCTACTTGTGCATTACCGCCAACTGTTGCAATAAATTCCCGTTGAGTTAATTTCTGCTGCAGCTTGTTGATGGTTGTTAGTGCTTCAAGTAATAAGCTCTCGTCACTCATGCAATTCTCCAATATATAACGGGCATAGATCTGGTTCCTTTTTCCAACATCAACATGCAAGTCGCAGTAAACACACGCATCTAAACAGAATCACTCAACAAAGCTTCTGCGGAGCCAATCGCCGCCCTCAACTGACTGCGGATATTTTCATTGCTTTCCCCAGTTTCTCCCTGAGCCTTTTCCCCGCTGGAGCCTACTTCCGCCAACTGTTCCAGCAGATAAGCTACCAGAACCGTAGGTGTGGGATAACGAAATACAATGGAGGGCGATACTTCCAATGCCAACTCTTCTGACAGCTCAGTAAAAAAACTCACCGAATTAATCGAATCCAAGCCCAGTTCATTAAAACTGCAAGAGGTATCAATATACTCACTACCCAACAATTGAGAGAGCTTTGTACGGATATGTTTATTTAAACTTTCCTCATCAAGATTCTCCAGGCGTTGTCGTGGACTCACTGGCGAACCAAACTGCAAGCTAACCGGCACCGAGCGACGCTTATCCATTTCCTCAACATAATCACTGAAGAAAGGTAATTTACGGATGCCTGGATTAACTATGGAATATTTCTGCCATTCCACATTAAAAACAATGCATTGACTGGTACCACAGGACAATATGTTTTCAAGTAACTGAACAGCCAGCGAAGATGGCAACATATACATTCCCATCGCGTTAAAAAATGCACTGTGGTCATATTCCAAAGCCATTCCAACCTCCTGCCAGTCAGTCCATTGAATTAGCTGAACCGGCATGCCCTGCCGACGGCGCCATTGCGCGACCCCATCAAGTGCTGCGTTCGCGCTGGCATAGGCGCTTAGCCCATTGCCTTGCATACCTTCCACAGAGGAAATGGATGAAAACAAACAGAAATACCGAATGGGGTCTTGCAGTGTCAGCCGTTGCAGCGTAATGGCACCGTCAAGTTTAGGTCTAAGAACATCCCTAAACTTTTCTTCGGTCATTTTATTGAGAGGAATCGCGTCAGTAGTTATTCCCGCCAAATGAAACACACCCGTGATCGGATATTGAAGCTCTTCCCGCACCCCACGGATGCATTCCTGCACTGCATCCGCATTTGTCATATCCACCTGAAAGTAATGTATCGAAGCGCCTTGCCGGGTGATATCCTCGATCAAGCTATCGATCGTGACCGAATCATCAGCGTTAATACCCAATTTCGCCGAGCGAGGTTTGCGCCCCAAAAGAATTAGTTCCTTTACTCCCGAGACAACCAGCCACTTCACCAAAACTTGCCCCACGCCCCCAAATGCACCTGTTACTAACATGCAACCACGTGTATCAAACGTTTTTTCGTTTTCTGTCATTGTTCCTTGCATCGGCACCTGATAATGCAGACGCTGTACTTGGCGATCGCCATTGATAAACCGGATGCGGGTCTCGCCTTGATTCTGGTTGAGCTCGCGCCAAATATCGCGATGACCAGCGTCGTTCCAAACATCAAGGTCGATAATGCGACACGACAATTCTGGATATTCAACACGTATAAAACTAAAATATTTTGATAAGGTTTCCTGCAAGGAATCGCTATCACCATTAGGCATATCGTTTATCATCGCTACGTTAACCTGTTTACCCGGCAGAACTTGAATCATCGCCTGCAAAATTCTATGTAGCTTGCTTAAATGCCAGTCAATACATTGCGTCAAGCGGCTATCAATAAGTAACTCAGGTGCAGTAGCCGGTTGTAAAATCACAACCGAGTGTAAGTCTTCCTGATCCAATACTGATATTAGTGACTCTATGTCAAAATCCACATCCAGAATAAAGTCAGTCTCGCATTGAGGTTTCTCGCCCTTTTTAATCCAGCACTTGAGTATTCGAATATCACCAAAGAAATCTTGATCGAGCGCACCATTAAAAGCCTTATCCAACAATTCACCACTATCACTGATAATCAACAAAGTGCGCTCTGATACAGAGGTAGGCAGCAACATCAATTCTCGTGGCGCAGGTTTCGATTTCCAGCTTGTTTCCAACAGCCATTCATCAATCTGTGTAAAATCTTCAGCAATCCCCACCTTGCCCTCATCGGATAAACACATACCCGATTCAGGCGAATCGATCCAATAACGTTTTTTGTCAAAGGGATATGTTGGCAATTCAATTCCATAACCGCGACGTCCGGCCGTCAGTATGGACCAATCAAACCTAGCGCCCAGAACCCAGAGCTGCGCCAGGTTATTTAAATTGTTTTTATCAAACCTCCCATCGCCCTGTAACGCCGCGTTGATAGACTCAATATTGTCAGCCCCCCCCTGATGCTCTGCCTCGCTGGAAAAGCTCTCCAACAAATTTTGTTCTCGACAATAACTAGACAATACCGCACATAGCTCAGCAACACTGCTAACCACCCATGCAACTCGGTGGTTAAAATGGGCGCGCTGTTGCTGAAGCGTATAAGCGATATCCTCGATACGAACGCTTTTTTCACGCTCAAAAAATGCCAATAACCGCTCAGCCATTACCACCAAACGGCTTTTATTGATCGCTGACAACGGAATTAACCAATAAGGATCTTCAAGTTTGGTGTGATCCGCCACTGTCGGGGTAGCCTTTACTACAGGCGCCTCTTCCAGAACTAGATGAACGTTAGCCCCGCCAGCCCCAAACGAACTAACGCCGGCACGCAGTGGTGTTGTATGCCCATCGCGCTCGTTCGCTACCCAGGGTGCTTTTTCACGTTGAACGTAGAATGGGGAACCCTCTAAGTTAAGTCCGGTATTCATGGGGCCATGTAACAAACTAGCCACTTTGGTCTTGTGCTGCAACTGCAACACAACTTTTGTCAGCTGGGCTATGCCGGCAGCGGCTTCTCCATGGCCAATATTGGATTTCACCGAACCCAGCGCACAATATCCACTACGAATTTCAGTCCCGCGATGATCATTTACAGCAAAAACATCTTTAAGCCCTTGTACTTCAATAGGATCGCCCAGTTCCGTCCCCGTACCGTGAGCTTCAATATAGGAAATACTGGCGGGATCAACTTTGGCCTGAGCTAAAGCGGCCTTTATCGCTTTGCTCTGCGATACGGGATTCGGTACCGTGAATCCCTGTGTTTTACCATCATTGCTGACACCACCGCCCTTAATTAAAGCTAATATGCGATCACCATCCACCAAAGCTTGGCGATAGGGCTTTAGCAGGACAACGCCCACCGCTTCCCCAGGTACATAGCCGTCACCTCCACTGGCAAACGAATGGCAACGTCCATCTCTAGCAGCAAAACCTGAACGACATAACATAAGATATTTACTTGGGTGTAAAGACAGATTCACACCACCTGCCAACGCCATTTCGCATTCACCGCGCTTTAAACTCTCACAAGCCTGATGAACCGCATAGAGTGACGACGAGCAGGCAGTATCCAGCGTTAAGCTGGGGCCTACAAAATTAAAAAAATAAGATACCCGGTTAGCAATCGAAAACGTCTGAGAGTTCGCCACATAAAACGGCGCCTGATGCCGACCTGCATCAGCCATCAATAATTGATAATTATTAAAGGTAGCGCCGGCAAAAACACCTACCTCCCGCGGATGTCTCTGCCAATCAGGACCGATATATCCTGAAGACTCAAGACAATTCCAGGCGCATTCCAAGAACAGGCGTTCTTGCGGATCAATGCCGCAAGCCTCTTGTGGAGTTATCCGAAAGAATGAGGCATCAAACAGCTCAGCCTCGTCAATAAATCCCCCCCATTTGCAATAAATACCTTCTTCGCTATCGGCTTTTGCACTCTGCTGAATGCGATAATCAAAACGCTCAATGGGAATCTCGGTAATACAGTCTTTGCCTTCTTTGAGGTTTTCCCAGAACGCGTCAAGATCGGCGGCACCTGGATAGCGGCCACTCATCCCGACAATTGCAATATCATCCTCATTTCGCGGTACGACCTCCAGCGGCACAGACGAACCTGTGGTTCCGGTTGCCGTTTCTTCCTGAGACGAAAAGACAGTAGATCCACGCTGAAGCAAATATTCGGACAAACTTTCAAGTGTTTTATATTTATAAAAAAGCGCTGTCTCGCTCCAACCCAGCCAATCATCAATCTTCCGATTTAGCCCCTGAATCATAACGGAATCTAAACCGAATTCCTCAAAATCGGCGTCAATATCTATTTTATCTGCCGGAATATGGGTGGCTTCGGCAATTAAACGAGTGAGATGCTCTAAAATACCAGCACCATTACTATGCTGCCGCATAAGCACATCAGCTCCTGCCGTGCTAGTGTCAAAACGTTCATCATGTGTCGATACCGTTTCTTTGATAGTTTGGCTTCCAGCGTTATAGGTGGAATGGGCTTTAGCTGTGACTGGGTATTGGATCGACCGAGCCACGGAGTGCGCTGTGCCACCTACCCAATAATGATCTTTGGCAAAAGGATAGCTGGGCAAGCTCAACCGCTGGGGTAAAATATCTTTGTATAAACTGTGCCAATTAAAATTTAACCCCTTAACCCAAAGCTCCAACAGCTTAGAGAATTTACCCCGCTGACACCATTTCGTGACAGTTTCCTGAAACTCCTCGTCCCCAGCCAGCGCTTCCAAGTCACTTTTGTTCCGCTTAACTCGGCCGCGGAACAGACCATCAATTGATTTGTTTCCTAACAAATAAGCACTGAGCTTATCCTCTAACTCGCCCGTAGAATTAACTATCAGTGCCAAACGCTCTTCCATTGCCTGACGCCCCACCTGAAGGGTGTAGGCAATACGCTTGAGGTGATCCGCATCAATATATCTGCTGTTAACGAGGTAATGTTTTAGCCTGACCACGACTTCGTGAAGACGCACTTCATCCTTGGCAGACAAAACAATAAGCTCAGGCTGCTGGAATTCAATTGTAGAGTCAAGTGTACCAATGCCGCGCCCAGGTACTACTCCCCTATTAACATACTCCTCAATAACCACATGGGCATTTACACCGCCGAATCCAAACGAGCTGATCCCCGCCCGACGAGGCAAATCCCGTCCTTGATCATCCTTAAGCGGATTCCATGACTGCTTTTCCTGCACGACATAAAATGGACTATCCTTTAAATCAATGTAAGGGTTAAGGGGTTCGCTATGCAAACTCTTCACCAGTGTCTGGTGCTGCAACTGTAATAGGACCTTAATGACACCGGCAATTCCGGCCGCCAATTCCAAATGACCAATATTGCTCTTAACCGATCCCAAACCACAATGAGTGGTTTGCGCGCCACCCTTATCGCCGTCCTTAACAAAGTCCTGATAAAGTTGGCGAAACGCACTCTTCAGGCCATTAATTTCAACCGGATCACCCAGTTCCGTACCTGTCCCATGAGCTTCGATGTAACCGACACTTCTTGGATCTACACCGGCATTTCGATAAGCACTCTGCAATAGCTCTGCCTGGGCTTTTGGATTGGGAGCGGTCAGCGAATTTGCGCGACCACCATGATTTTCTGCGCTACCCAAGATTAGCCCATAAATATGATCCCCATCACGTTCAGCGTCACTCAGTTTTTTAAGTAATAAAATACCAACCCCCTCACCTCGCACATAACCATTGGCACGATCCGAAAAGGTTTTGCACCGTCCATCACTACTTAACATACCGGCCTTACTAAAACTGGTATGAGCATGCGGTGTAATAATGGTATTCACGCCCCCTACAATAGCTTTGTCGCAATTGCCGCTCTGCATGGATTCTACAGCTCTATGGATGGCCACCAGAGAACTGGAGCAGGCTGTTTCTATTGGCTCACTGGGACCGTGAAGATTAAGCAGATAACTCACGCGGTTTGGCCCCATAGAAGGAACGTTCCCCGTGGTACTATACCCTTCTATATCGATATTAGGCTGCAAAATGAGTTCACTGTAACCGGTGTTACCAGTGCCGATAAAGACTCCTGTTTGAGTACCGGACAAATGCTCCGGTGAGTAGCCCGCATCTTCAATAGCTTTCCAGACGTGGGTCATCAATAAGCGATGTTGAGGATCCATAAACTCCGCTTCTCTCGGGGAGATGCCAAAAAACAGTGGATCAAATTCAGCAACACCATCCATAAAACTACACCATTTAATGGCAGTATCCTCACCATTATCACCTTCATCGAGCTGGGCTCGCCAATCCCAGCGTGAGGTTGGTATCTCCGCGATACAATCCCTTTCTTCAACTAAATTGCGCCAAAACTGCATCAAATCTTCAGCCATAGGAAAGCAGCCACTCATGCCTACAATCGCAACAGGCTCTCGATGCGAAGATGCTGGAGTAGTAGCCGCGGCAAAATGAGTAGCTTCGAAGTACCGCCTCCTGAGCTGCCGAGCTTGTACAGGCGGAGAAGCATCTAATTCACCACCAGCCGAGGCATGTTTATCAAGCTCTGCGTCAGAAACAACCGTTTTATCTTGCGCCACATCAAGCTTGAAATGTTTACTAAAAACAGTGTGGTGCTCTGCAATAAAATACTTCGCCACTTCCCGAAGTGTTGGATATTCAAAAAACAGCGTTGGAATTAATTCCAGTTGAAATTCATGATTAAGCTGATTAGCAAACTCCGTCAAGCCAATGGAATCAAACCCAAATACACTGAGTTCTTCATCCACATCAATATCATCCGGTTTGGCGCGGATAATACGGCAAACCAGTTGCACCAGTTCTTTTTGAACCAGCTCCTGCAATTGATCGGAGTTCACAGCTATATCCGCCACTGGATAACTTTTCTTTTTCTCCTCCGTGTTGATATTAAATTTTTGTAAAATCCGCTCCTTATTACCGCACAACACCAAAAACTGATCCAATTCGGTGGCAATTCCCCTGTAAAGCACATCCAAGCCCTCCGAGGTCTCCAATGGCGCCAACTGGGCATTCTGCAGCATCAGTTTTTCCGTTTGCTCATTTATCCGCATACCTCCATGTTTCCAAAGAGGCCAGTTAATCGACAAAGTCCTTCCATAGCGTTTTTTTTCTGTGACCAGCTTGTTTCGGTAGTGAGAATAATTGTCCATAAAGGCATTGGCGGTGGCATAGTCCGCCTGCCCGGCGTTACCCATGCTTCCTGTAACGGAAGAAAACAATACAAAAAAATCCAGTTCAAGATATTGTGTTGCCAAATCTAAATTTACCGTACCAGATACTTTAGAGGCCAATACCGAATCAAGCTCCTCCACTGTCTTTTTGATAATAAAATTGTCTTGAATAACCCCGGCACTATGAATAATTCCCTGCAAACGCCCCACATCAGTTTTTATCGTGGCGATTAGGGCTCGCACTTGATCGACATCACTGACATCAACTCTTTTATAAATCAACTGTGAGGGGGTAGCATTCAATGCTGCCAATACCGCAGCACGCTCATCATCCAGTTCCGAACGTCCTGTTAAAATAACCATAGCACCACTTACATTGCGCAGAATATCTTCCGCTAGAATCAGTCCGAGACCACCCGCGCCGCCGGTAATTAAATAAATACCATTGTCCCGCCAAGGCAGTACAGTTTCAGCTTTGCTAACCTCGACGTCGAGCAAGGACCATCCAGCCACATGCCGCCCATCACGCAAATAGCGAATATGCTCGTCCTCTACAGCCTGATGACATTCATTAAGCGCGGCAACAATTTGTTGCCCAGTTTGACTGTCCTCCAACTCAATTAACTGACACTGTAATTTTGAATTTTCCAACTGTGCTGTTTTAAGCATTGCCAGCAAACTAGAAAGCCCGGAGAAAACACCTTCTAGATTATGTTCAATAAGTGCCAACTGAAGGAGTGTTTTACCAGAGGGTTTTGATCGCAAGATTTCCTGAATAAACTCAAAGAGTTCTCGAGCACACGCTTTAAATGCTTCGCTCACATTTTCCCGAGTCAAAGCAATATGTTTAATATGCGCTCCTTGCAATTGAGCAGCAATATCGCCATAGATAACCTTGCTGTTGCTAATCAATACAATATAGCGGTCTTCGACATCATTGGATGACCAGGCGGGCAAATTATTTTTCGCCGATTTGTTAAACCATGTTGGCTTAAGCATAACAGTATCAACAGCCGATAATCGTTTTTGCTGCGTGAACACTCTGGAGGAAAAGCCCAACATACGTACACAAATATTGCCCTGATCATCGCAAAGATCGATATCAAGGTATTGCACCCGATCTCCATCAGAACTATTACCACTAACTCGGATCCATGCCCAAATTTCGGCTGGACACCGCTTGTATATAGACAGAGATTTTAACGCGAAGGGCAATGCAGGTAGCTGAGGCAGTGAATCTAAGGGCATTAGCCCTATCGATGCCTGAAGCGCGGAATCCAACAAGCTGGGATGCAAAGCAAACTGATGAAAACTACCAAGTAGAGTCTGTGGCAGAATTAACTTCGCCAGTATCTGGGCATCACCAACAAAAATTTCAGACACACCACGATGTGCTGGGCCATAGCTAATACCCATTGTTTCAAATGCCTGATAGCATTGCGCTTTAGACACTCTACCCCGCCTGCACGTCTGCTGTAGCATATCAAGGTCCAAAGGGAGCAATTCAGATTCTACAGTAAATAACATCCTCCCCTGGCTGTGAAGCGCAGAACGACTGTTCCCTTCATCACTGGCGTCGCTATATATTTCATAAGCAATCTCCCCGTTACTCTCTGGAAATAAGCCGATATGAGCACTAACCGAATTATTCTCAACAATAATAGGTTCTGACCAGACCACGTTTTTCAGCTGCAAAACCGCATTTCCATCAGCATCCTCGCCCAGCGCCTTAATCATTGCGGCTTGAGCCATCTCCAAATAGGCAACACCGGGGAGCACCATTTTTCCGTTTACCCGGTGATCATTCAGAAAGAATTCTTTGCCGGTAAAAGTGGAACTATACCGCTGGCAAATTAAAGTTGAGGTGTTTTCATGGAGCAAAGGGTGTAACTTACTGTTCTGTGAACTAGCCCCCTCTGGAACTTGTCTGCTGAGCGATTGAGTATCTAACCAAAAGCGCTCCTTGGCAAAAGGATAGGTTGGCAGACTAATGCAGTGGGGTTTAAATCCTCCCTGTAGCTTGTTCCAGTCAATAATAAGTCCTTTAACCCAGAGTTCTAGAAGCTTGTTATACTTGCCTAGTTCAATCCACCTATCGATCCCCTTTTGTAAATCAACATCCCCTGTTAATACAGATAAAGTCTCTTTATTGCGCTTGACTTGATCCCGATAGAAATTCTCAATGTCGCGGCGACCGCTGAGAAACTTAGATAATTTCTCCTGTAACTCAGCAATAGATGACACTATGACCGCCAAACGCTCATCCATTGCTTCACGTCCAATCTGAAGGGTATAGGCTAAATCATGCAGATCATCATCGGAAACATCCTGCAAATGCTGGTGCAAATCCCGTGCATATAATTTAAGCTGATCCTCAGTCTTGGCGGACAGTATAACTAATGCAGGATTTAGCTCACTACGGTTTTCCGTTTGCAACCGAATGACGGCATTATTAACAGGCGAACAATATTCTTCGATGATGACATGGGCATTTGCACCGCCCGCGCCAAAAGATGATAGACTTGCAATACGTGGAGACAGTTCAACTCGACCATTTTTCTCCAAGCGTGGCTGCTCCCAATCCGTCAGGGATTGCTGTACTACAAACGGCGTTTTATCAAAGTTGATATTGGAATTTAACTTTTTTGCATGCAACGTTGGCACAATCTGCTGGTGCTTCATCTGCAAAATAATTTTAGTCAGGCCAGCAATGCCGGCTGCTGCCTCTAGGTGACCAATATTAGATTTTGCCGAACCCAGAGCGCAATATTGGGTATCCTGCGTATCATGTTGAAAGGCCTGGGTCAGTCCGGTGATCTCAATGGGATCACCAAGCTTAGTACCAGTACCGTGTGCCTCAACATAGCTGACCGCTCTGGCATCAACACCGGCCTGCTGCAAAACCTCGCGAATTAAATTTCCCTGGGCAGTAGGATTCGGCACGGTGTAGCCGTTGGTTTTTCCGCCATGATTAACACCAGATCCGCGAATAACTGCATAAATAAAATCCCCATCCGCTTCAGCACGCGATAAGGATTTTAACAATACCGTACCCACACCTTCGCCGGGAACAAAACCGTTACCGCCCTCGCCGAAACTTTTACATTGACCATCAAGCGATAACATTCGTGTACTACATAAGCCAATATAACTCGAAGGATGAAGATATAGGTTCACCCCACCAGCAATCGCCATCTCACACTCACCACTCCGTAAATGCTGGCAAGCCTCATGAATTGCTGTCAGCGATGAGGAACACATGGTGTCAACAGGCATGCTGGGACCATGCAGATTCATCACATAGGACACACGATTGGCGACCGATCCAAAGGAAGTATGAGCAAATACCGGTTCACCGCCCTGCCAAATGATCGGCCCATACAATCCAAAACCGTTTTTGGTAACACCCGCAAAAACACCAACGCGTCCATTATGTTGTAATGCCAAGCGTTCCTTGGTATAGCCCGCATCCTCAAAGGTGTGCCAACAGCTCTGTAAAAACAGACGCTCCTGGGGATCAATACTTAATGCCTCGCGCGGGGATATATTAAAAAAGAACGGATCAAACTCTGCAAACCCCTCAATAAAACCGCCCCACTTTGAATAACTTTTGATTTGCTCTACTGCAACATCTGGGTCTGCTTCGTAAAAGCCATCCAGCGACCAACGATCACCGGGAATTTCATCAATGCAATCAATGCCATCAGTCAAATTCCGCCAAAAGTCTTTTAAGTTATTTGCCTTTGGATAGCGGCCACTAATACCGATGATGGCAATGGGCTCTTGATGAGAATGGGAGCCAGCCAATACGGCAGAACCTTGATCGTAATTTCTGTTGTAATCCTTCCTACAACAAGTAATAGGCGATAAAACCGGGAACGGGAAACACTCTGTCAGAGAAGCTGATGGAATCTTTACATTTACATTTTTATAATCAGCTGTCGATGCAGCTTGCTTTAGCCCAATCCAATCAATACAAACGGTTTGATAAACATCAACAAAGTAATCCGCTAGCGCGCCTAAGGTTTGGTATTCAAAAAATAGAGTCTTAGAAATCTCTCCAAATACCAGAACTAGTTGATGATTAAGCTGAGCAATTAAAATAGAATCGATCGAATAACTTTCCAGCGGCTCGGATGCATCGATTGAATCATGCGGCAACTTCGTCACTTCAGCAAATAGTCGTGTCAGTCGCCATTGTGTCTTTTCCCGTAGCAGCGCAAGATCCAACAGCCCCTTATCGTCACTTCGCCGGGGCGAATCTGATTTTTCATCCCCCAAAATGGCTTTTTTATCGTCCTGTTCCAACTGTGTTTGAGTTAGCTCGCTATGCTGCTGAAATATAAATGACTCAAGACGCAAACAAACAGTACCCTCGTTATCACATAAATCCACATCCATGCATCGTAAACCTTGATTCAACCCCGTAGAATCCCTTAGGGAAACAACCGCCCACATATTCTCCCGACAATCAGCAATATATATCAATGAGTCTAGAGAAATCGGCAATAGTGAATCGGATAGTTCTTGAGATTCCAGCGGCTGACGATTAACCATAATTGCTCGGGAAACCTGTAGCACCGCCTCAAGCATATAAAGATAGAACAAACACTGCTGTTCAGTACTGATATTTGCATCGGTAATGGAAATCCTCGCCAACAAGTGGTTGTGACTGAGATAAATGGTATCCACACTACAAGCAGCCGCACTTGAAACTAAGTTTGCCCATTGTTCAATATCCTTAGCGGCAGGATGATATTCTTCCTTCAGACTTTCAAAATCATAGCGTCGAGTTTCCGTTTGCGCCCCTAGGTTGACTTGCCCCTGACAATAAACAACAGGTGCACGCCCCCCTTCGCCCTCGACGCTAGAAATATCAAACAACGCACCACTACGTGTCGGACTCAAGCCCACACAAAGCGATACAAAACTCCCATCCAAGTATAACGGCGCCGCCCACTTCAAGTCTTGCATCCGAAGCGTAAATGAATCTCCAGCATTTTGAAAACCATTTGCTTCCATATAAGCAATCCTGGCCATCTCCATATAAACAATTCCTAACAACACTTTTCGGTTATCAAGGATTTGTTTCTTCAGATACAACTCGTTTCCCGAAAAATCAGTACGGTACTGAATCCCGTTAAAATTCGAAATATTTTTATGTATTAAGTGGTGCAAACGAGGTGCGGGAGTGCCACTTTCGCTCTCATTCGTCTCATTGACCCAATAGTGCTGCTTGGAGAACGGGTATCTTGGTAAAGAGGTTTTTAAGAAAGATTTGCTCTGATAAAGTGCCGCTATGGGTTCCTCTAAACCATATGACCACAATTCAAATAATAGATTTTTGTCGGAATCATTAGTCAATGACTTCAAAAACTGTGCAGCCTGTTGGTGCTTTAAAAATAAATCTATTGTATCGCCAACATGTTTAGTATCACTCTTCAGTTGATAGCCCAACTGACCGCTAGATTCTGTGTACTTTGTTAGTTTCTGTACCAGATCATCCAGAGTGTTATATCGTAAGACAAGACGATGCCGAAAAGACTTTCTTGCCGTCAAATATAAGTATTCCAGCTGTTCCGCTACAATCAGCGGCTTGGTTTTGAGGAACTCAAGCAACATTCCGGCGCTCTCTAAAAGCTGAGTATCAGACATAGCCGACAGCGGTAACAGATATGTACCCGGTTCCGACTCTGAAGCCAAAGAGCGGTCTTCGATACCAATAAATTCTTCTACTAGAAGATGAGCATTTACCCCCCCCACACCAAAGTTATTAATGGCCGCTCTTCTCGGTACTTCTGAGCCATCGGTTTCTTTAATTCTACTCCAAGGCTCAGTGGCATCAGAAATATAAAATCGAGTATTATCTATATTGATATTTTTGGCACTACTGGAAAATCCCCTAATACCAAGCTTTACACCCTTTTTAAAAGAGTGAATCACCCGTACCAATGAAACAAGACCGGAGGCACTGGCAGCATGGCCTATATTGGGTTTGAGTGAACTAATTTTACAGGGAGTGCTTTCCTTAATTTTAAATAGCTTACCTAACTTTTTATCACTGATTTTGAAAGCCTTGATTTCCTCGGCGTCTGCAAAAATTGAGGAAGCTCCATGAGCCTCAATATAGGTAACTGTGGAAGGATCGACCTTTGCATCAAGATAGGCATTTACAATCGCATCCGCCTGCGCACTAGACGATGGAGCAGTCATTGTTCCAACAGCCCCCCCGCTATTAACGTGAGAACCCAGCAATATCGCATGAATATTGTCCTGATCTCGTTTCGCATACTCATATTTTTTTAGAAGTACAGTTACTACGCTTTCTGCCGGCAATATCCCGGCTGCTTTATCTTGAAAAGGGTAACAAGACGCTGTATCTCCTAATATACCCAGAGACTCCTGCCCCAAATAGGCCATAGATAGCTCTTCACCAAACAGCAACTGTGATGCACCTACTACAGCATATTCGGCTTCCCCTTTCCTAAGAGACTGAATGGCTTCATGCAACGCAACACTGCTGCCTGAACAAGCAGTATCAATCACCAAGCTTTTTCCTTTGAAGTTGAAGGCGTGGGAAATACGGTTAGCCAAAGCCCAACAGGAAGTACCGATGCCTGAATATGGAGTTAGACTACTTCTTTGGATAAAAGAACTATAAGGAGATCCATCAGAGCTAATGTAGACATTAACACTACTCTTATTAAGATCCGATACCGAATAACAGCTGTCCTCTAACATATGCCATACAGACATCAACAATAGGCGCTGGCGAGGATCCATATAGTCCGCTTCAATCGGAGACAAATTAAAAAGTTCACGATCAAAGTTTCCTATCTCCTTAAGAAAAGCACCAAAACGATTCTTGATATTTGGTTCTGGAAAATGATTTTCGGGCACCGAGGTAAACAAAGACTCTTGATTTTCAAGCTTCTGACAAAACTCTTCTATGGAGTCTGACCCTGGAAAAAAGCCAGCCATACCAATCACTGCCACAGCATCATTAAGATGCTTATCGATAGTATTTTTCTTTGAGGAGGATTCCTGCTTAATTGCGCTAGTTTCTGTCACACTACTTCCTTACTAATTGGGCATTGTTAAATTCATATAGTTATTCATATTTATGTATTTGAAACCTCAATTTTAAAATTCAGCAATCTATACATAATTAACAATGCTCTAATTGATTCTATTTTGATTGGCATTGTCTAGGGTTGGCAATGAAGGCTCATTTATGCAGAAGAGACTAAAAAGCATGTCTCTTCCGTATTAGGGAAGCGCTGAATAAATCGATTCCGTTTATGGTTCGACAAGCTTACCACAAACGGAATCAACAACCTACGTCCACCATGAGTCTATATAAGGACTTATTCAGCGCTTCCTTAGAGATACTAAATCAAATCTTTCATGCGGGGCTCTGTCTACTATGTCCGGTATATCAGTTCCCCAAGAAAGCTTGTACTAGTTCCATTCCCCCTTAAAGAAATTTAGCATTTTGGTATCGCGAATATCGTTGGTTTTCTTTACGAGATTCTTAAAGAGGTCAAACTTAAAATTCAGAAACCCCGGATCTGAATCCAGAATATTGTCGTAGATCGGTGCCGCTGATGTGACCCTCTTATTCATTTCCATATTGTCGAGATCCACATTATTAGTCCAACGCATGGTAACCAGAATCTGCAATGGCGTAACATTAATAACCGCATGTGGCCAATAACGGTTAAAAATAATCACATCCCCGGGTTCCGTATCAAAATAATACTTTGGTATATAAGCATAAAGAGGATTATGTATCTTCTGAAACTCCAGATCCTGTCTGACGTCAAGTTTACCCAATACACTTGAACCATTAAAAAACAACTTAATACTATAAGCCAACCTAGGATCCAGAAATACCCAGCGTTTAATACCATTTATCATTAATGCGGAAGAGGTATCATTACCCTGATGCCAGTTAGTGCCCCAGGTTTTATCATTACCTACAAACAATTGACTGAAACTATTCATTGAATGCCCGTCAAACAACTCAATCATTTTGTCAGCACCGACTTGATCGATCAAGAAAGGATAATCCATGAATATCGCTGCTGACGCATTGATATAGTATGACTCCTTGGACTTTTTATCTAGCTGGGACTTAACAACATCAGCCAACATCTTCTTCTTGTAGTTAAGCCCATAGAGCGCACCTGACTTCTTTTCATCGTAATCAAACGCGATGATTTCTACATCATGGTAATTTTCCAGCAAATGTTGATGAGTCCACTTTTTGACCGCCTCGGAATCGGATATACCTCCCTTTATTACAATAGGCGGATGAAATTTGTCGTTAAATAACGTTTGAAAAGTGTCTTTATCCAGCTCATTGATGTCATATGTCTTAAACTTAATGTAACTTTTAGCGCAATCAATAGAATCCAGTTCAGGAACAGCTGCTCTAATATGCTCATATTTACGCTCCAGTAATTCCTCTTCATACCCCGACATAAAATCTGGAGCTTGAAATTTACTGCGCATATGCATCATAAAGTGGTAATTAGCCTGCTCTTCCTTTGACAGGTAAGCATGCTCCGCGTAACCAAGGATTCGTTTTTGTTCTTCATCACATTCAAAATAACTATACATATAGCATCCTTTTTATGCAGACTGAAAGAGTCTATTTTCGACTAAACTATAATAATTTTTGGCTAAAAACTGACCTAATTTATCCAGCGTCGTTACCTCAAGGAAGAGCGCAGGTTGAATATTTATTGAAAAATGGTCGTTCATAGCAAGACACAATTGCGTTATCTTTAATGAATCAAAGCCAAATTCATCAATATCCTCTTCCCAGAAAACGTTCTCCGGTGGGCAGTCCAAAACCGCAGCTGATACCTCAATCAAATAGTTCTTTAATTTTTCTTCAAATTCATTCATAGCAAAAAACCTCTCCCCAAATTCTCTTTAATACAGCGCAGTAAACCAATAAAAATTCTTGTTGACATGTAATTGCCCTTATTTCGATTTCACTAATTTTATTTAATATCAATAAAAAACCATTGATCACAAACTTATCTGGTCACCAACTCTTTGATCTTGTCCTGTTTAAATATCTTTATTTTGGAAATCTCTGTATCACGATAAGCTATCAAACTACCAGCGTTATATTTCTTCAGTACAAAATGATCCATTAAATCAGATTCAGAAAAGTTGTCGTTCAAGACAAACGTATTTTTGTCCAAGTCTTCCCAGGTTTCATCATCTTCATACTTAAACCAGTAGGAATTAAAACTCTCGTAGGGTACATGTTCGCCTTTAATAAACTTATTAACGACAGCGGCCACGTCGTCAGCCTCATCAAGAATGTGATACTCCTTAACTTCCGGCCGCACAATGATTTCGAAATCGCCACTATTAATTAAATACTCTTTCATTTTGCTTCTCCTAATAATTTCTTTTGGTTATTAAACTGTGAAAAGTAAACCCGGTCCCCTATGTATTTATCTTCTTGATTCAGGCTTTGATACACCTCAAACTGGAATTTCAAAAATGTAGGGTCTGAATTCAGAATATTGTCATACACTGGTTGTAGTGTTGAATAAACGGCGACTTTATCTTGCTGTGATAGATTCGGATTGATTGTCCAGCGCATGGTTGCCATCATCTGCAGGGGAGTCAGATTAATGACAGCATGAGCCCAATAGCGGTTGAAGAACAATACATCTCCCGGCTTGAGATCCACGTAGAGCTTTGGCGCATAGGCATATAGCGGATTGTGGATTCTATGAAAAGATAGATCTTGTCTAACGTCAGTGCTCGCCAGCAAGTTAGAGCCATCAAAAAAAGGTTTAAGGATATAGCTCAGACGTGGATCGATAAAAAACCAACGCTTGCTGCCATTAATCATCAAGGCTGATGAAGTTCCGTTTCCGGCATGCCAACTGGTACCCCAGGTTTTTAGGTTTCCAATAAATAACTGGCAAAAGGTATGCATCGAGTGTCCTTCGAAAAGCGACAAGATTGTGTTTGAACCAATATCATTAATCATTTCAGGATAAATACTGAACAATTCTGCGGAATTATTGATGTAATAATTCCTCTTGTTTTTTTTGTTCAACTGAGAACTGATAATCTCTGCCAAGCCAAGTTTTTGACAGTCTAGAATAAATCGTGTTTTTGACTGCTCGCCGCTGTAATCAAACGCCATCAACTCAACATCCTTAAAGTTTTCCAGGAAATATTCGTGTGACCATTCCTGAACAGCCTCCGTTTCTGTAATCAACCCTCTGATCACAAAAGGAGGTTGGTTTTTGTTGCTGATCATCGCCTTAAAACTGTTGGGGCCAATAGACTCAGGTGTATATTCCTGCATTCCTATAAAGGAATCCCGGTAATCAATACCTTCGAAGAAAGGACATGAAGAACTGAACTCCTTGAATTTCTCTTGCAATAGTTCCGATTCAAAGAAAGCCATAAAATTAGCTGAACGAAGCTGATTCCGCATATGCATCATATAGTGGAAATTTACCTGTTCTTCCTTTGATAAAAAAAAGTACGGCGTGCTATCTAACACCCGTTGTTGACCTTCATTACAATGTTCATAGTTATACATTTAGCCTCCTTTAACGTTGAGTGTTTATATCGCCCTTCAAGAAACTTCATTTCGGAGAAATATACGCTTTATTTTCTCGACCTTACCAAACATCACCAGCACTTGAGATTCACTGCTGCGGAAACTGTTATCCAAAGCCTTGATGCCAACTTCTGTCGGCAATGCCGACATGTAAAAACGCTGTTTAATCATTTTTTCAACCGCATCATCAACCTTCATGCCACCATCGGCCCAAAGCGGCCAGTTAATTGATATCGTTTGCCCATGCCTCTCTCCTTGACTCACCAGCTGATTGCGATAATCAGAAAACGAATCCATAAAAGCATTAGCTATCGCATAATCTGCTTGCCCAGGATTACCCAGCGCGCTTGATAAAGAGGAGAAAAGAACAAAAAAGCCCATATTTAAGTCCTTGGTCATCTGATCCAGGTAATATAGTCCACGGACCTTCGGTGCCATGACTTTGAATAGATCATCTGTTTTCTTGGATACGATAAAGCTGTCTTGAATAATGCCGGCTGCGTGAAAAATGCCCGTTAGCTCACCAAACTGCACATGCACATGATCGAGCAATTTATTAACCTGCTTTTTATCGCTAATATCAGCCTGCACATAGCTCACCAGAGCACCATATGATCGTAACTCATCAAGCTGTTTTTTAATTGAATCCGATAAATCCGATCTACCGGTCAGCGTGATGCTGGTATTTTTTGATTTGTTTGCAATTGCTCGCGCTACGATAAGCCCCAGCCCGCCTGCTCCGCCGGTAATAAGAATATTTCCATTGTCATTAAAAACCGCGCTTGTCAGCTCATTCAAAGAACCGCAAGCAGTCCCATTGACTTCCCGCCACCCCTGAATCTGTCGCTGATCTCTGCTGTATCGCACAAAAACATCATCAAGGTATCTACGATTATCGCGAATATGAGCACTGCACTTTTTGGCCGTTATATTCTTTTCCATAAGAAGAACCTGACCTTCAAAATGTGTGTTTTCCTGCCGTGCAGTTTTCACCAACCCAACCAAGCTTTGCAGATAAAAACTATCTGGTCTGTCAGGCAATACTAGTTGGAAACACACCGCATGCTTGGGCCGCGACTTAAGGATATTTTTGACTTCCTGAAAAATATGCTCAGCATATTTCATGTGGCGATCCGGCAACTGATGATCATCGAACTTCATAATTATTACATCGTCAACATCTGTTAACTCTTTTCTAAAGGCTTCAGACTTTTGTTCCGGCCAGTCGTAAAAAATGACCTTATGCATCATTTCTGCTGGTGAATTACTTTTTTTATCAATATTTTTTGGGTACCACTTCGGCGCCATCATAAGTGTGTCAAGTTCGCTATCCTGTTGCGACGCTTCATCAATTTTGGCCCTAGTCCCCAATACAACGTCATGCCAACAGTACAATTTGTTCAGCTCATTACCGGGTATATGGCATCGACCTACAACCTCGTTGCCGTGCAGAAATTGCCAATCACAATTGCCGCCACTAACCCAATATAACGCCAGTGGAGATAACGTTTTTTCAAGCAGCCACTCTTTAACTTCTTCATGGTCAGGCAGCTTGGCGGACACTACATCCAATTTACTACAGTAGATATCTTTACATTCTGAACTGCTGGCAAGCCAGTTTTGCAGCTTCAACAGGAGCTGATCAAAAGTGCCCGCCACAACAGCTAGACGGGTCTGCTCACACTCTCTGCCGAGCTGTAACGTATATTCCATTCTCCGCAATAGTTGGTCTGATTTTTCCTGAATTTTTAAACGTCTGAGAAAGTCAACATGTCGATGTACTTGACCTCTAAGCTTATCAGCATCAATATCCGAATAAACAAACAGGTACTCAGTCCTAGAATTCTGCTTGTTTTTGTTTATTACCTCACTTTGGCCGGTAGAAGGAAATTCCTCTAAAATCAAATGCGCATTCACACCACCAATCGATAAAGAATTTATTGCACAACGCTTAGGTTGAGGGTACATACTCTCATTTATATCTCGCCACATCTCATTTTTCTGAAGCAATGCAAAGCCAGGCCGGATATCAATGGAAGGATTTAACGCTTCAAGTCCATAAACTCCCTGCGCAACATTATTTTTCATGCCAAAAATAAGTTTTACCAGCCCGGGAAATGTCGAAGCATTCTCAGCATGCCCCACCAATGGTTTGAGCGAACCTAAACGAATTGTTTTACCTTGTTCAGGGTTCTTTTTCAGGTATTCTCCATAGACTGATTGAATCGCGATTACTTCAGAGGAATCACCAAGCTGAGATCCGTTTGCCTCAACCTCGATATATTCCACCGTTGATGGATCAATTGCTGATTCCTTAATCGCCTCCTGAATCGCTAGCTTCTGCCCCGTGATATTGGGACTGTACCACTTGAGGGGCGCCTTCCCCCCATGGCAAACACCCACACCACGGATATTAGCGTAAATAGCATCTCCATCTCTCAGAGCAACGTTCTCGGGTTTGATTATGATCGCACCAATCACCTCGCTTTTTATATAACCATCTGAATCGACTGAGAAGCTCTTTGTTAATGCGTGGCTGCTATACAGTGGGCCATTGTTACTCAAAGCCGCCGGTGACAGATAAAGCTGCGCAGTTGCGACAATGGCCTGTTCGCAACGATCGTCTTTGATCGCCGTCACGGCATTTTTAATAGCAACCAGAAAGCTTGAACATCCTGCCTCTACAACTTCACTGGGACCTTTGATATTTAGGATATTGGATATTCTATTAGCGTAAAGTGCAGGAGTTTCCTGCGTAAAGAAATTCTCTTCCGTTATTTCATTTTGGTTCGTAACATTTTGATAACCAGAATGCCCCTTTGTACCAACAAAAATCCCTGTTCTTCGCTTTTTGAATTCAGATAGCCGTACGCCTGAGTCTTGAATAGACGTCCAGACAACCTCCAGCAGTTTCCTGAGCTGCGGATCCATCAAGCATGCTTCTTCCTGAGCCATCCTAAACCGTTTGAAATCAAAATATTCAATGTCCTGCAAATAACCGCCATATACAGTGCTATTTTCCAGCAAGCCACTATCATCCCTAATCAGTCGACGACGAAAATCCGGCAATGATGTTGTAACAATTTTATCAGCAGCAAGGTTCTCCCAGAACTCCGCGACATTTTCTGCACCGGGAAATATACCAGCTAAACCAATAATGCTAATCGCATTGAGGGCGGGTTTACAATAAGTTACATTATGTGCGGGATCAATAGCACTCGTAATATTTTGCAACGGTACCCTTAGGAGAGCGGGCGCAAATGTTCGATCAGCGTCTTGTCTTAGCTCCACCTCAGACGCGGCTATACCCTCTATACTTTCAGCCGCTTCTCTATCTTCGCCACTTTCTCTGACGCTGGAATAGTTTTCTCGGCAATAAGCAATAAGCTCTCGAAGACATCCACATTCAAGAAACAGCGATTGGGAAACGTCTTCAAGTTTATCTCGAATTTTTTCAATCAGTGCCACTGATTGAATTGAGTCCATACCATATTCATCAAAGGGCTTATCGGGTTCAATATCAGGAATAACGAGATGCTCAGATAGGGTTTTTGTTAAAAAGCTTTCCATTTCAAAGTCCGCTAGCTTCTTGGCATTTCTCGAATCACTAGGCCGCTGTTGTGTTCCCCACTGCAAACTCTCAAGCTTAAGCCCTCTCATACGGATACAAACAGCACCGGTTCGGTTATATAAATCTATATCTAAATATAAACTAGAGCCGGAACTATCTTTCGTGTGTTCTGTCTCGTCACTGCCATCGGACTCGTTAACTGATAGGCTGGAAGTTTTAATCAGTGCCCAGGTTTTATTTCCAGTAGAAGCAAGCACCTCCATAACATCCATCTCAACCGGTACAACGGTCGTACATTGAATGCGGTTTTCTACTCCGGTTAACGCCAACGGCCGTCCGTCAGCTCCCCTTTGGGACATCACGGTTGATGAATGCAAAATACAAGACAACAAATAGGGGTGCAATACAAAATTATTCTTTTCTTCCTGCATGTTTTCGGGCAGTGAAAGCTCGACAAACAACCGATTTTCATCTGGAAAAATTCCTTTGCCTATGCAGCGATTGGTATCACTATTGATCAACTGCACTGGACTGCCATTGGTAATTTGTCTAATCAGCTCTGTAATCTCTGGGTTTGGCTCCATTTCAAATAACGCTGAGCTGATTTGTTTTGGTTCAGCAAAACCCTGACAGATGATAACAGCCGATCCAGAAGCGAGCTGATTATCTTCCTCGCCACGTTCGCCACAAATTTCAAAGCCAATTTTTTCGGCCTCTTCGCGGAACAAAGTGATATTTATCGAGGCCGGTTGATTACCTGTTTCCAGCCGGTACTGCCATAGATTGTCATAAGCCAAAGGGTGTGACCATCGTACCTGTTTCAACATCACGTCTTTGCGATGTTCATCGACAGACCTTGCATCTACACTATAAGCATATGCCAACATTGCCATTTCAAGGCAGCCCCCCCCGGAAAAATAGTGATGTTTATCATCACCGGCCTTTTCAATAAAAGACTCTTCGCCGCTAAATATCGAGTTGAATCGCACAGCATTTAAGGAGGATATATTGCGATGTAACAAAAGGTGCAACACAGATGCACGACTACCTTCCTGTATGGCTTCGTTTCTACCATTCGGCACCCAGTACTTATTTTTGGCAAAGGGATAGGTTGGCAGAGATATTCGCTTAGGAGTGCCTGCCGGGTACAATATGCGCCAATCAAAAACAAAACCACGAGCCCATAATTCGGCAACTTTATGCAACTGACCCTGCAAAATCCAATTACGTACTACGGGAGTAAGATCATCATCAGAGGAAAATAGGTTGTGAATTTCGGATTCTTTTCCATAACCAAACCAAACATCGTCGACATTTTCTTGACCGGAAACAAAGGCATCAAATTTTTCCAATAACTCAGGGATATCTCTAGCTAAAAATATAGCGCGTATTTCCATGGCTTCCCGGGAAGTTTGTAACGTGTAGGCGATTGATGCAAGATCAAAACTATCTTCGCTGTTATTTCCTCCTAAAAGCGAGGAAATTTTTCCCTCAATATGTTTCGCAAGATCAGCAATGCAGGCCTTTTGGAACACTATATCTACGTTAACATTTACACAAAACTGTTCGCTGATCCAAGTCTGTAGCCGCACCAAATGAAGTTCTTCCACACCATAGTCGGCTAATTCGTCATTTGTTTCGATACTTTCCTTTGATACATGAAGGCAATCAGCAATAAACTGACGTATTTCTTCCGCAATATCTTTCCGAGTGTAATTTCCTTCATTACCATCCTCAATCTTTCGTCCATGCACTCCATCATCTGGCCGAATAAAATCGGCGAGCGATATAACATAGCTATATAAACCCTTGCTATTCTTTGCCGACACGGGTATTAAAAACCGCGTGTTTGACTCTTGAGTGCGTCTATCCCATACAGTCGGCTCCGGTAGATATTCCTCTACCACGATATGAACATTTGTGCCGCTATGACCAAAGGAATTAATTGCCGCTACCCGCGGCACACCTTCCGTCCCCTGCCAGAATGTTAACTTTTGATTGACATAAAAAGCGGACTGATCGAGATCTATCAGAGGATTTAACTGTTTAAAATTGACCAGTCCGGGAACCTGTTTGGCTTGTATAGATTTAAGAACTTTTATTAATCCCACCACCCCGGCAGCAGCAGATGTATGTCCGACATTGGCTTTAACACTACCCACAGCACAAAAATTCTGTTTATTGGTAAATTTTTTGAATACGCGCACCAAAGCATTCAACTCAATGGGATCTCCTAGACGGGTCCCAGTGCCATGCGCCTCAACATAAGAAATGTTTTCTGGATTAATACCGTAACGCTCATATACTGAGGTGATCAATTTTTCCTGAGCTGCACCATTTGGGGCCGTTATGCCATTACTTGCGCCATCCTGATTGACCCCCGAACCGCGGATAACACCATAAATACGATCGCCGTCAGCAACAGCATCCTCCAATCGTTTTAATACAACAATGCCAACACCTTCAGAGAGAACAATACCATCCCCTGACGCGTCGAAGGTATGGCAGCGACCTGTCGGTGAAAGCATTCCGACTTCTGAAAGCATCACTAACGTTGACTGTTCTATTCCCGCATAAACGCCACCGGCAATCACCATTGACGATTCGCCATTTCTCAAGCTTTCACAACCTAAATGGATAGCCACCGCTGAGGCTGAGCAACCGGTGTTAACCACCATCGCCGGACCACTTAAATTGAGATAGTATGACAGCCTAGAGGCAATGATCGCATCGGAAAAACCGGTAAACGACTCATGTAGATAGCCGGTCGGTTCACAGCCAATATATATACCTACATTCTGCCCACTAAGACTCGAGGGAACGTAACCGGCATCTTCTAATCCTTTCCAGCTCTCTTGCAGCACTAATCGTTGGTGAGGGTTCATCGACAAAGCCTCACGGGGGGAAATATTGAAGAAAAGCGGATCAAAGCTGGCCCTATCCTCAAGAATACCGCCCCACTTACTGACAGTCTTTCCTGATTGAGGTTGCTCACTAAAATACCGGCTTTTGTCGAGATAGTTATCTGGATACTCCATTACCGAGTCAATCCCTTCCTGCAAATTTTTCCAGAATGCATCAACATTATTTGCTCCGGGGAATTGGCCTGACATGCCAATAACCGCAATATTCTGTTGCTTTCCAGTAAGGCTAGGCTCCGTGGCTCTCTCGGAAAATGAAACAGTCGGACTATCAACCTGATAAGCATCAACGTTAGAAACCGATTGAGATACATAGTGATCTTGTAAGCCAGCCTTCCCATAGCCGCAAGAAAACTTCGCCAGCACATCTTCTTTGTAGTTTTCAAGAAGAAATCCGGTAAGGCTGTTGATGTTTGTATAATCAAATATAATTGCGGAATTCACTTTTATTGAAAACAGTGAGTTCAGGTATTCAATGAAACTGACTCCCAGAATGGAATCAACGCCAAAATCAGAAAACGGGGCATGATAATCAATTTTACTCAAAGGAATTTTCAAAGACGCCGACAAATAATCAGCGATCTCGCTTTCCAATTGCCTTTCGAGCCAATCCTTAGACAGAGGGAGAGAGGAATCCTTGACACTTTCAGTTTGAACTTTGCTCTGAGAACTAAGCAAAACATCTGCTTTTAATGGCATCGTATGTTTTGCTTCCATGATCTCTTTTGTCCCCTCAGCACTAGCCATTTCAGAACCGTTATGATTACCTGTTTCAACCAAAAAACCACTATCGGAAGCCATATTCACTAATTTTCTAACGCTGTCTGTGAAGCGCAGGGCCAAAATCTGATTCAATTGCCCATTGCGCAAAAAATGAGAAAAGTATTCAAAACAAGCAAACCCCTCCTCATCGTCTAATACACCAACATTATTAATTGCCAACTTGTCGGCTGTGGCTTTCCAGAATCCCCAATTGATAAGACCTAAAGGAAAATCGGACTCGCTACTAAGAGAACGGATTAAGGCATCTGAATAACTAATTCCTGTCGCGTAACCGGACAGATTGCCCGCTCCCGAAAAAGAAAATGCCTGAGAGGAGGAAAAAAAACACATAAAATCTAAGGGCGTATCTTTTAAGGCGCAATAAAAATTAATGCTACCAACGGCTTTTACTTCAACAATATTTGAAAACTCGCTTTCATCAATGTCTACTACCCCAGCATCCTGCCCACTGGACAACCCGGCAAAAACAGCCCCATGGATCAAAGGATAGCGGAGCTTTATAGAGGTTATCACCGTCAGTAACTGGTCAATATCGGTGAGATCCGCTTGATAATAGTTTGGCCGGCACTGCTCACTAAACGAGCGAATAGCGGTTTGAATAGGAGAGGAATACTCTGCTTTACGACCGATCCAGATAACCTGCGCCTGATACTTCTGTATCAAATTCCGGGTTATTATTGTCCCAACGGTGCCCGAGCCCCCAGCAATAATATAACACCCTCCACGTCGCAGCCCCGTCCTTTCCCCCTCTATGTCGAGGGCGAAGAATTGCTGCCGAAAACGTTTACCCCGCGCTATTTTGATGAGTTCCCCCCGATTATTAGCAGATTCACTCAACAATAGTTCTAACAATTGTCCCCGGCTCTTAGGGATAAACAGATCAGACTGATCAATATCAATATTTCTTACCGCTAGGTTATGCTCCCTTTGCGCGATGGAACAGGCCAGACCAGTAATACCACCTCCAGAGGGAACTGCGCCTTTTTGCTGATCGGCGCTCCCTTCGTCCAACTGAAGCTTAAAGTTATCCTGCGTGACAACATAGCAATCGAGTTTTTTGTCCAGTTGCCCCTGCCGTTTCAAACTCTTGATTAATCTCAGCAACTGAAATTCATTTCTCTTCAGGCTTTCATGCACATCTAAGCTAGACATTGTGCACTTGCCAACATCGCTACCGGCACTAAAAATAAGACAGTCTATTTTACCAATACGTTGCAAACAGTAATCGTAGCCTTTGCAATCATTTATCCCACATTCCCACACATTATTGGCAACTTGTCGTGTGGTTATAGCATTTTTTATTAACGTCACCTGAGTATCAGCCGCTGAACAATTGTTTTGCAACTGATTAAAAATACTGCTTGCCAGCGACTCCTGCTCCAACATTTCCGAGGTTACGGAAGTATCAATAATAACAATATGGCGCCAATTATTTTTTACGACATCTGTAGAATTAGGTAGCGCCTGCCATTGAAGTGAATACATCAAAGTATCGCGTTTGGGTAGCACACTGCCAGAGGTTCCTACGCTATTGGGCACCCAGTAATTCTCGCTCAAAAAAGGATATGTTGGCAGTGGCACGCGGTATCTCTGCTGGCCTACATGAAGACGTCGCCAATTGATCTCAGCACCTTTAATCCAATGGGCCGCGATAGTAGAGTAGTTGCCCTGCTCGGCCCACTGTTCATACGATTCAGTCTCGTCCCCCCTCTTATCATCAGCGATACGGTGAGCATGCTGCTGTACTTTCCCTGCATAACAGCTTTCAGATAATGTCTTGCCGGAAATAAATACGACTAAATTGTCCCGCAATTGTGCATAGTTTCCTGCAACAACGGCCAAGCGAAATGCGAAGGGTTGGCGCCCTAATTGAAGCGTATACGCAACATCGCAGAAACGATATCCATCGTTAATTAGATCATCCAATGCCTGTAACAATAGCTTAGCTTGTCTAATAACCTGCTCTTCGCTCCTTGCTGACAGAACAAAAATCTCAGGACGTTCCAGCGTACTATCGCTTTGGTTCTGCACGACACCCGCACCTCTATATTCCTCAAGTACAATGTGAGCATTAACACCGCCAAACCCAAATGAGCTGACACCGGCACGACGAGGTAAAGTCTGCCCTTGACTGTCCGTGAGCGCACTCCATTCCTGATTATCCTTTAAAATATAAAAAGGCGTATTTTCCAATTTAATATGGGAGTTAATGACATCACAATACTGGTTCTTGAGCAGTTTTTTGTGTTTGAGCTGTAGCAAAGTTTTTATAACACCGGCAATGCCCGCAGCCATTTCTAAATGACCAATATTTGTTTTTACCGAAGAAAGACCACAATGTTGTTTCGCTGGGGGCCACACCTCATTATCGGGAGTTTGCGTATCGCTGTAGAGTTTTTTAAACGCGCCGACTAAGCCGCTAATTTCAATTGGATCGCCCAGTCGCGTTCCGGTACCATGAGCCTCGATAAAACCGATACTTCGCGGGTCGATACCGGCCTGTTTATAGGCATTCAATAAAAGCTCACTCTGGGCCTGCGGATTAGGCGTAGTTAATGACTTGGCTCGGCCGCCATGGTTACATGACGTAGCCTGTATCAAACCATAGATGTGATCACCGTCGCTCTCAGCCACCGATAAGCGTTTGAGTACAACAACGCCAACCCCCTCGCCTCTGACATAGCCATCGGCCTGTTCCGAGAATGTTTTGCATCGCCCATCCTCAGACAGTACACCCGCCTTAGTTAGACTAATATGAATATTGGGATTGATAATAAGGTTCACCCCACCGGCGATCGCCATATCACATGCTTCATTTTTAATAGATGCAACGGCCCGGTGAATAGCAACTAATGAGGATGAGCACGCCGTTTCCACCGGCTCGCTGGGGCCAGTAAAATTCAGGAAATAGCTCATTCGGTTCGGCCCTACCGAAGGAACTGCACCAACTGCTGTAATCCCTTCAATAGGCAACTTAGAATTCGATACCAACTCTCCATAGCCGGTAGAAGCGATACCAAAAAATATTGATGTCCGGCTACCGGCAAGGCTCGTCGCCGAATAACCGGCATCTTCAATTGCCTTCCAAATATAACTCATCAATAAACGCTGCTGCGGATCCATAAGCTCCGCCTCTTTTGGCGACAAGCCAAAAAACAGTGGATCAAATTCTGCGGCTCCCTCGATAAACCCTCCCCATCTTACATTGGAACGATTTACTTGAGTTTTTGGATCACCGTAGTAGTCCCGCCAATCCCATCGTTCCTTCGGTATTTCAGTAATCACATCGCTGCCATTAAGCAAATTTTGCCAAAAAGCCTGCAAATCCTGAGCTCCCGGAAACTGGCAGCTGATACCAATAATAGCTATCGGTTCATCATTTCCAGACGACATATTAACTGCGGTCATTCTGCGATTAGTTTCATTCTCGTGCTTAAGCCGGTTAAATAAAAAAGCTGACTCCTTCGATGCCGACCCAGTAGAACTGCTCGCAGTGAATCGTTTAGCTGGCAGCATTCCACTATACCCTTGCAGTTTCCCTTTGTATTCATCAAGAAGGAAACGAATAAAACGATCTAGCGTAGTATGTTCAAAAAACACAACAGGAGTAAGATCCAATGAAAACGCTTCATTAATATCTCGAGTTAGTCGTGTTAATGCAACTGAATCAAAACCGTAGTCATTCAGTTCTGCAGTCACTTCAAATTCATGGATAGGCATCCTAACAATGTCGGCAGCGATTTGCTTTATTATCTCGCTAAGCTGCTTTTGCACGTTCGCAGGGTTTTGAACATTAACAGTTGTTATAATTGTCCTGCCATCTTGCTCATCCGAATCAGCAGATCGAATTTTTTTCTGAACCTGGCCTGGCACCCAGTAGGTCTTTTCCTCAAATGGATAAGTAGGCAGCGGAGTTTTTTTTGGCAGCACAGAATAAAGTTTGTGCCAAATAATATCCGAACCAACAACCCAAAGCTCCGCTAGTTTCTGTAGCAGAATATCGTGGCTATCCTTAAAATCGCTACTAAGCAACATTTCTGCCGACTGACATTTCTCCAGATATTCAGTCAACAATAGTTGATCGGCTTTTCCCTGAATACATTTTGCTGCTGTAGATTTCTCCAGGTATGACTGAAGAGATAACAAAAGCTCCGACATATTACTTACGACAATAGCGAGCCGATACGGAAATTCTTCCCGTCCCGACTGTAAGGTATAAGCTATTCTTGGTAGCAGGTTAAGTTCGTCTGCTCTTATCTGTTCCTGCGTGAAGTCGTGTATCTTTTGCGCGTAAGATAACAACTGCGCCTCGGACTTTGCCGATAGACAAATTAATTGTGATGCTGGCTTTTTTGGGTCTTGATCAAATGAAGCGCCATCATATTCTTTAATAACCAGTGCAGCATTAACGCCGCTGAATCCATAGCTGGTCAGCAAGATATGACGGCTTTGCTGTTGGCGCTCCCAAGGCTGGGTCTGCGTTAAAAACTCCACTGCAGACAGTTCCTTATTAATATCTTCATTGAGACCATATTTTTCTAGGCCGGCAATCGGTAGAATCTCATTAAACTGAAACGACAACACCGCTTTTAGTAGGGAATAAACACCGGAAGCTGCATGTGAATGTCCTATATTAGGTTTGATCGTACTCACCCAAACTGGACATTCTTCCAGATTCTTACGCAAACTGGATTCCTCTTGGAATGTTTCAATAATTGCATTCCCCTCAATTGCATCACCAGCAGGCGAGGCGACGCCATGAGCTTCCACATATTGAATGTCGGCCGCTCTAAGCCCAGCTCCGGCAATAACTTGCTTATACAAGGCAACTTGGGCATCTCTATCTGGTAATGCAAAAGAGCTCGTTTTTCCGCCGGTACAGCTTCCAGTACTTTGCAGCACCGCGTAGATATGATCATTATCGGCTTCTGACTGCTCCAGAGTTTTCAGCAATACACCGCCGCAACCTTCGGAACTGATATAACCGGCTGCACGCGACGAAAAACTATTCATCTCAGAGGCGTCGCTTTCAAACTCATCAATATGAGCTTCCAAAGACAGACTAACAGCGGCAACCAATGCATAATCACACTCACCGACATCCATCGCTTGTCTGGCTTGGTGCAGAGCCACATAAAACCCCGAGCATGTCGTATTAATCGCTAGGCTTGGACCACGAAAATCAAAAAAGGAGGAAATTCTGCTGGCCAAAAAACAGGGGTTATTTCCCGGTATAACAAATTCAGTATTGGCTAAGTCCTTATCTTGAATCTTATTATAATAGGCTCCAAAGTCCCAGCCATCATGAGCAATAAAAACACCAACCCGTTTTCCAGCGAGGTTGGAAACTTTAATCCCAGCATTTTCAAACAAAGACCAGCTAGTCTGTAATAGCAGACGTTGTCGTGGGTCACTAAATATTAACGCTGCTGGGGAAAAGCCAAAGAGCTTTCGATCAAAAGCATCGATATTATTCAGGAACATGCCATGCAATTTCTCACGATCACCAATGCGATTACGGGAAGCTTCGCTAAGAAGCTCCCATCGCTGCTGAGAAATCACCTCGATAACTGACTTCTTATCCTTTAGCTGAGACCAAAAGGATGACTCATTCATCGCGTTTGGAAGTACAGCTTTTAATCCTACAATTGCTAGTTCCACTGCTATGTTCTCATTTCCGTCAGTTATCGCCCAAAAAATTAGCGTCTAAAAAATCCCATGCTCTCGTAGCTGTCATAGGCTTTCCTTAGATCTTTGTCTGGAATAACAACCTGATCACTAGCACGACTACGTAGCTCTTTGAACTTTTCTCGACTGGGGTGCAAAGATTGGACAAAATCGCCAAGCAAAGGATTCTGTTTTTGGTAATCCTCGGCTATCGGCCAACGAGTTGCGATTCCTATGGTTGCATCAGTGACATTGTCAACAGCATGCCACCACCAGGGAGGATTCAGCAAAATATCTCCTGGCTCCAGTGTCACCATCAATTTTGGAATGCGATTGTAGAGTGGAAACTCTTTTTCCAAATATCCTTTTGGCGCTCTATGTTTTACTGGAGAACCTACAAATATCCCCTTATTCTGCAACGTCGGATACAAACACAGAGAATACATTGGGTGAATGAAGTGCCAACGCTTTTGTCCATATACATTAATAAACACATTAAGTTCATTAGCGGCATGCAACGATGCTCCAGTTCCAAGCCCACCGATAAACAGCTGGGTATGCTGATAAGAAGCATAAGTACCTAAGTATTCGCCTATTTTCTCCAGCGGTATTTGTTTAAAAAGCTCGATATGCTCATTAAAAATATCTGCCATATTTTCAATGTACATCCGATTTGGATTGCCCTTTAGCACATTATCAATAAATGTACGCATATTCATTTCAGTATCGTTCACAATTTTTTCAGTGGACGTAAAGAAGATTTTAAAGTCACCATATTTCTCTTTAAAATATTTCGGCGTCCAAAGGCGAACACAATCGCTCTCCTTTGCAAAAGCGCGAATAACAATTGGACGAGGGGCTTTCCTATAGATAGCCCGAACTTCATCAATGGATATTTCGCCCAACTTGTAACATTCAACTTCCTGATAATCGTTTTCCAATTTTGGTAGCTCAGCCACCAATACTTTTTCCATTGCTAAAAAATCTTCATGAAATAAATCATTTTTCTGGAAGAAGTTACGAATTAAATACATATGTTCAAACTTCTTCAGGTACGACTCTGGTATTACTGTATGATTATAAAAACATGCCATATCTGTGCTCACGTCCGCTCCAATTTTGTTCTAATGAACATTAGCTGCTAATTTTTCATATATAAACGTTGAGGCTTCATCGACTGTCTGATACTCGAGAATATCCTTAACCTCAAAATTCACATCAAACTCGTTGCAAATATTTGAAACAATCTTTGCCAGTGTTATCGACTCCAAACCAAAATTTGAAAACAACTCATCCGTTTCAATTTCATCAACCTCCATATACATGAATTCGGATATCTGCTTTATCAAAAAATCCTCGATACTTTTCTTTCTTTTCATATTCATCTACTCCACCCAGCCTAACATATAACTTATTGGGCTTATCTTTCAAAAAAATTTTCAGTTGCGTTTATTAACTAACATTCCGGTCAAGCTGCTGTTCATCTATACCAACACCTTCATCACGAATGTATTTCAATGATTCTTCCATTGATGACAACATCGGTAAAACAGTTCCGACCTCAATATCCAAATTAAATTCGTTGATTAGGCGTTCAACAGCTGTCGATAAGTTTCTGACGCTATGAACCACGGATTCATAGTGAATCGCCTTGCTATCAAGCCACTGCTCATGATCCTCTGCTATCATTTTCATTCCTAGCTGCATTGCCTCAGCCAGTATTTCCTGAAGAAGAGAAGAAAGCTGCTCATTGCTCATAAATAATTCTCCTGACAAATTAATAATTAATTAAAATCCAATAGCTTCAGGCTGAAATAATAATATCACCTGAATCGGATACGGATTCCCGCTGTTGTTTTCCTCCCTGTGAGTTATTCACTGAATTGTCAGTCGCCGTTGATATCCAGAACTCTCTGTCCATATCCATCGGATATTCCGGAAATGGGAAACGTCCAATATTTCTTTTTGGCCAGACAATATCAGCACCTGCAACCCATGCTTCCGCCACTTGCTCCCAGCGTTCTTCTTGTATGAGCTTATCTAACTGCTCCACATTCGGCTTATCTTTAGCTTTCTGGTTTTTTGCGTCACTGTGGAAAAACTTATCTACTGTTTCTCTTCCTGTAGCTATTATCTCTGCAATTTTTTGACTCAGTTCTTCATAATCCTCAACGATGATGGCCAATCGGCATCTCATCGGGTCGCGGTGCTGCTGATAAGCAGAAATTAGTGCATCGAATAGCTCGGATTTGTTATTAGCATCAGCATTTAATTGAAGGAAAAAACTAAGTTTTTTGAGATATTTTTGCAGTACATTATTTGACATAGCAGACAATACAAATAGCTGCGGCGACACGGGCCCATTATTACCGGAGCATAAGGGTTCATTCCGATACTCTTCCATTAATATATGTGACGATACTCCACCATAACCGTATGAATTTAGGCTTACATTTCGAGGTAATTCATACTTACTAGAGAATTGATGTAAAGGTTCGTTGCTATCGCCGAGGGTAAATAAATTGTTGTCCAGCTGAATCTCTGAATGCACATTTTTTAAGCCAGCAACCCCCGGCACAACACCATTCTTTAAAGCCAGTACGGCTTTCATCATCGCAGCAATGCCTGAGGCAGTTTCCAAATGACCTACAACAGACTTAATACCACTAATTACACAAGGGGTCTCATGGCTACGGCCCAAATCCCTGAACACTTGAGTGAACGCGGAAATTTCCGTCGCATCTCCTTGAGACATCCCAGTACCGTGGGCCTCAATATACGACAATCGGTTGATATCAAAACCAGGCCTATCAAATGCTCTCTTCATTGCTTCGGCATGCGCCTTAGCATTCGGTCCGGTAAGCCCGATGGATTTTCCTGAATGCCAAACCGCCGCGTTTTTTATAACAGCATGAATATAGTCACCGTCCGACCGGGCTTTTGAAAGCAGTTTTAAAATAACGCAACCCACACCTTCACCACGCACAAAACCATCGCTATTCTGATCAAACGGTAAGGTTCTGTTTTCTGCGAGATAACCCAACTCTCTCAAGGCATCAAACCCCGAAGGCAACAGATTTACCTGTACAGCACCAACAATAGCCTGGTCACATTTACCAGCCCTCAACAATTCAACAGCTTTATTAACACCTACAAAGAAACTTGAACAAGCTGTATCTACTGGTTCGCTAATACCTGGTAAGTTAAAAAAGTGAGAGATGCGGTTGGCACAGATGCTCCGTGACACCCCTAACGACGTAAACTCATCAACCTTCGGATCATAATTAAGAATGCTTGCATAATCCACTTGGCTGACGGCAGTAAATACTGCCGTCACATTCTTTGAAAACTCAGCTGTTGTATAGCCCGAGTTTTCTATACATTGCCAAACACTTTGCAATAATAAACGGTGCTGGGGATCCATCAACATCGCCTCCCGAGGAGATACTTTAAAGAGCCGATGATCAAACCCCAGAATATTTTCGAGAAAACAACCGATATAGTTCTTGCGATCTTTCGCCTGTGTGAACTCTTTGGGTAAGAGGTTCCAACGCTTTTCAGGATACTCCGATACTACCGAATCTCCACTCATAAGCCGATCCCAAAACTCTTCAATGCCATTACATTGAGGAAAAGCGCCGTTGATACCAATAATCGCAAGATCATCCATGCACGTTTCCGATAACGCTGCATCTCGACCGTCAGATTCAAGTGTTCCCTGAGATGGCACAAAATGCGAAGATTTCTCCTTTGATTTTTTTCCTGCCGCAATGTTGCCCATAATGCCTGCCGAACGGTTCTCAGTCACTTGTAGGAGTAGAAAGTCAGCTAGCTCAGCTACAGTCTGATGCTCTCGATACTGAGAAACGCTAACATCCAAGCAAAACACTTGATTTAACTGATGTGACAAATTCTGAAACAGCAAAGAGTCAACACCATAATCCGTTAGATGAGTGACATTATTCAACTCGACGATATCAATATTGGTTAACGAACAAAGAGTTTCCCTAACAATATCTATAACACCACTTCTTTCTACGACCTGCCCACTATTAACATTCCTCTCATTGCTTCCCTTGATCTGCTCGTGGTGGAGCAAGCGTGTTTCATCGCCATAAAAAATTGTGCGCTCCGTGTAGGTATCATTTATGAAGCGATCAAATATTTTTAATCCAAGATTAGTGGGCAATACCTTCATACCCGTTTCTGCAAATAGATAACGCAGTTGACTATCCGATACAGTCATCCCTCCTTCCCTCCAATAGGGCCAATGGATAACCTTTGTTTCACCAAAGCGATCACCATTTGCCACCAACTCATTCCTAGTTTTTGAAAATGCATTGAGAAACGCGTTTGCTGCTGCATAGTCAGCTTGACCGGCATTACCCAATACCGAAGATATCGACGAAAACAGAATAAATTGGCCCAGTCGCTCATTCCTAGTTACGGCATCCAAGGTTAGCAACCCTTTCACTTTTGGCGCCATAACTGCATTGGTTTTTTCCGCTGTCTGGCTCATTAATGGGCCGTCGCTGAGAACTCCGGCAGAGTGAATCACACCGTAGATTTCACCATATCGAGTCCTAACATATTCGACAACCCGGCTCATATCCGATTCGTCACTACAGTCTGCCTGAATATAATGAATGTCATAGGCATTCCCGGCTGTATCTTTAAAATACTCGTCTGTGTGAATATCTAAATAAGATCGCCCCGTTAGAATGACCGTTGCCTGATACTGCTTTGCCATGTGCAGAGCAACCAAGCGCCCAATTCCACCGTTTCCACCGGTGATTAGATAAACCTGATTGTGTTGAATCCGCCGGATCCCGGCAAAAGTTGTCACATCTTTACTAACGGCGCGCCGTTCCTCCTTAACAAGCCCTGCATTATTTTCTTGAGAAAAACGAATCTCCCGAACGCCAACATGACCTCCTCGATATTCACCAACAAGCTGAGATGCCAAAGCTTTGTTGGGTATAAGCCCCTTGCATAACCAAATAATGTTGAGTGAATTCTGGAATTCTTTGCAAATACTCCGGCAGGCTCCTTGAAGCATCGCCGTTAAATGTGTCTCATGCCTTACAATAAACACAATACCCGTAAGCTGCCCATTTTTAATCTCTGATTTGACTCGTTCAATTAATGACAAATAATGACCAATAAGAATATCACCATCCAATGAGTTCGCAGTATTTTCCGGCAAAGTAAGCACCGTATCTAAAGCAAAAACATTAGATAGTTCATCCAGTTCAACTACACTCAGATCAGTAAAAACCAGTTTGCTCCCAACGATTTTTTGCCCTGATTCAGGTTCAGAGCAAGCCTGCCACTGCCAGTATATTTCGTGTAGATCTGGCTCTTGAGCATTTCCACTGGAGTCACTATCACCGATCAGACCAGCTCCAATAAAATTTCTATGCACTTGGTCAAACGGTAACTGTGTATACCAATAACGCCCACAATCAAACGGGTAGGTTGGCAGACTGACTCTTGCGGGCTGACAGTTAACATAAAGCTGCTCCCAGTTAAAAGACATTCCTTTCACCCACAACTGCAACACCTTGGAAAATTTACCCCTATCAATCCAGCCTCTTAAAACAAATTCCATCTCATCATCCTTTGCCAGCAACTTGAGCATTTCTCTATGCTCTTTAACCCGGCCGATATAAAGTCTTTCGACCGACTGATCACCGCAAAGGTAGGCATTTAGCGTGGATACCGCGTCTTCCAGCGAGTGTGTTATCAACCCAAGCCGTTCATCCATCGCCTGACGGCCGACCTGGAGCGTATACGTCAAATTCAACAAAATCGCGGCCTCATCGCCGTTACTCTGGGAAATCAGTAACTGTAAAAAATCTCTCAATTGAATAGCCTGCGCCGTTAACTGCTTCGGAGTCCGGGCGGAAAGAATCAATAAAGCAGGACGCGCCTGTAAATCAATCTCTGCAGGCTCGTTATCGATCGAACAACCGGGCGGCACATATTCTTCAATAACCACGTGGGCATTAACGCCACCAAATCCGAATGAACTCACACCCGCCCGCCGCGGCAGGTCATTGCCTTGATCATCCCTAGGCCGCTCCCAAGGTTGGCAATCCCTCACTATGTAAAATGGACTACCCTTTAAATCAATGTAAGGATTGACGACATCGGCATGAAGGCTCTTCACCAGTGTTTTGTGTTTTATCTGCAATACCGTTTTTATGACACCCGCAATGCCAGCCGCTACCTCAAGATGACCAATATTGCTTTTGACAGAACCAAGCCCACAATGTGCATTATCAACATCAATACATGTCGATGTTTGGGTGTCACGGTAGAGCATTTTAAACGCATCTTTTAGCCCATTAATCTCAATGGGATCACCCAGCTCCGTGCCTGTCCCATGGGCCTCGATGTAACCAACTGTTCTTGGATCGATACCGGCACGCCGATAAGCTTCTTGAATTAATTCCGACTGCGCCAGAGGATTGGGCGCAGTTAGAGAGTTTGCCCGTCCGCCATGATTTTCCGCTGAAGCGCAGATGACGGCATAAATCTGATCCCCGGACTTTTCAGCATCTTCCAGACGCTTTAGCACAATCATGCCAACCCCTTCGCCTCGGGCGTAGCCATTGGCTTGACTGGAAAAGGTTTTGCAACGGCCATCCTTGGCCAACATGCCGGCTTTATCAAAGCTGATATGAATTTCTGGATTAACGATAATATTTACACCGCCCACGATGGCCATATCACAGTGGTCATTTTCGATAGCCAGCATGGCTTTATGTATTGCAATCAAAGAGGAGGAACAGGCAGTCTCCACCGGTTCGCTGGGGCCATGAGTATTTAAGAAATAACTCATTCTATTAGGTCCAATAGATGGTGCCATACCGGTCGCCGTGTATCCTTGGACAGGCACGCCAGCACTGGAAATTAGATTGCTGTACCCGGTGACACCGGCACCAACAAAGATCGCTGTTCTTGTATCGGAAAAACTGTCGGCAGAGTAGCCGGCATCTTCAATGGCATTCCAAATGTGCATCATCATCAAACGCTGCTGAGGATCCATCAACTGCGCTTCCTTTGGTGAGATGCCAAAAAACAGCGGATCAAATTCCGCCACACCATCAATAAATCCTCCCCATTTCACTTTAGTCCGATTTTTATCTTCTTCAGGATCACCATAAAGGCTTTGCCAATCCCAACGATCAAAGGGTATCTCGCTGATACAATCCACGCCGTTTTGCAGATTGTTCCAAAATTCTTGTAAATCGCGGGATTTGGGGAAGCAGCCGCTCATACCTATAATCGCCAAACGGGTAGAACTAGGCTGATCAACGCGCGGTGTCGGAGCGATGCTGGATATTGATTCCACAGCATGAGCTAATGAGGGCGATGATAACTGACGATAACGCAGAACGTCAGTTCGTCTCTCAATGACAGGTGATACTGGAGCTGCAATTTTTTCTGCCTGAGCCGGAGCAAATGCCGCAGCTATTAAAGGATACTCTTCCAAAAGATGTGCAGACAGCCCGCTTAAGGATGCATATTCAAAAAAGAGTGTTGGCGCAATATCGGTGCTGTAGTGGTCGTTTATTTTATTGGATAATTCAGTAAAGGTAATTGAATCAAAACCGTATTCATTTAGGTCAGTATCGCCATCAACGTCCTCCGGCGATATCATGAGTACGGCTGCAACCAACTGGATGAGAGAATCTTTAAATTGTTCCAACAGCGTATCATTCGAATTTTCTGAAGTTAATTGCTTCACTGTCTTATCAGAAGAAAAACCGATACCACCATCAATCTTTGTGAGCTGTACCGGGGCTGATGAAATAGGAGTATGGGTCTCGGCTTTCGGTATTGACACTGTAAAACGACAACCAAGCTGTTCTCGTAATTTTGCCCGCTCACCATCAATCACCATCAGCTGTATATAATTAGAGGAATAAGCAAAATACAGAGCGGCAATTCCCTGCGGCGTCGGCATGGGTGTTACACCTAAACTTTTACGGAGCATTTCTTCGGTGTGTTCATCAACTTGCATTCCGCCATGTTTCCATAGCGGCCAATTAATTGACAGGGTCTTGCCATGGCGTTTGCCTGACGTTTGCAAAGCATTACGATAATAGGCGAATTGATCTAAAAAGGCGTTTGCCGCTGCATAGTCAGTCTGCCCGGCATTGCCAAGCACCGCCGATGCCGACGAGAACAGAATAAAGAAGTCCAATGGCAAGTGCTTAGTTGACTGATCCAAGTTAACAGTCCCCGATACTTTGGGCAATAAAACACGGTGAATTTCATCGGGAGTTTTATTAAAAATATAATTGTCATGAATGACGCCAGCGCTATTAATAACGCCATCAAGCGTTCCGTATTCCGCAAGTATTCTTTCAATAAGCCTAGACACGGCATCAGGATCGGAAATATCTGCTTGCAAATAAACAATTTTTGAATCTCCTTTTTCAAGCAGCTTTAACTGGGCAAGAAGACCTTTTTCCGGCGGTTTCCTGCCAGATAAAATAATTATTGCTCCCACCACCTTATCGGCAATCTCACCGGCCATCAACATACCGATTCCACCAGCGCCACCAGCAATCAGATATACCCCATCATTTTTCCAGGGGAGCGTATCAGGATGCGTCAGATCATCGCCCGCAACAGATATTTCCCGCCATGTGAGGCTCTTTAGCTCGCCATCAATTGATCGTATCCATACTTCAGGTGACGTCAAACCATGTTTCAAAGCACTGAGCAATTGCCCTCGTAAACTAGCCCCAGTTACACAACACAATTCAATTAACTGCGCATGTAATTTGCTATCCTCTCGCCTAATAGTGTTAATAACGCCGGAAAGCCCCGCACACAGCTGATGCCCTGCCGTGTTTCCCTGTTCTTCAATCAACACCACTTGTAAGGTCGTGTGGTGATTGTTTTTATTCAACAGCAAACATTTAAGCTGCTCAATCAGTGACTCGGTATAGGCAGGAAAAATATCCTGAATGCCCCGATCAGCGCTCCTGACAGCCATAGTGATAATTTCAATATCTGTAATCTCTTCAGCCAGGATCTGCTTATCATTTTCGGATACCATGCCTGAAGGATCACAAATTACGAGTACGTGTTTGTTGACGCTAGCATCAACTAACTCTGTCGTTTTCTGAGTGATCCATTCGGGAGAAAACAAAATGGTTTCCGATTGCGGAGAAACAGCTGGCGCCACGAAAACTCTGGAAGACAATCCTCTAATCAAGACACAGACTCTGCCTTCATCATCGCATAAATCAAGATCTATTTTACTTAGCCGGCCCTGGGTTCGATTGTCCGCTGAGTAGCGTCCCCATACCCACAAGTTGCTCGGGCAAGCTTTAATTATCTCGATACTATCCAATACAAAAGGCAAAACAGTCTGCTCCTGCGACAGGACACGCAGCAAGTCTTCAGCAACTGATGAGCACGCTCCCGGCTCAAATCCCAATGCTAAAGTCAATGTTGACTGAAACGCCGCATCCATTAAACTTGGGTGCAGTACAAACTGGAACTCTGTACCGGAAATCCCTGAGGGCAATTTAATTCTGCTCAGAATATTCTGACTTCCACTGGCATCAACTCCTAGCCTGACAAACTCAACACCTTGATGACTTTCGCCGTAGTTAATCCCAATCGCATTAAACGCCTTGTAAAAGGCTTGCGAACCTAACTCGTGCTGACAACAAACTTCATTGAGCATCGTCAGATCAAGTTCTGGTGTTTCCTGTACTAACTCGGTAAAAGCCTTACCTTGACAATGAACCGTAAACTGCTTCTCTCTGGAGAAGTTCGGTACAACGCTTTCACTGTAAATTTCAAAGCTAATCTCGCCCTTGTCTTCCGGTATCAGTTGGATATGGATGTTCTGTTTTATATCGGCATAATTTTCGCTCTCAAACGCGATGGGAGTAATCCACCTAATTTCCTTAAGAAAAACAGTCCGCGCTGAATCAGCATCCAACGCTTGAATAACGGCCTCCCTTGCCATCTCGAGATAAGCACACCCTGGAAGTATCCGGCGTTTCCGTACTATATGATCGCGCAAGAAAAATTCATGGCCGGTAAACGTTGAAGTAAACCGCTGTTGTATAAAACTGGAGGTATTTTTTTGCAGTAAAGGATGGCCAAGGGTGCCGACCTCCAACTGATTAACTGTCATTCCTTTTGTTGACTGATAGGTATGGGGTAACCAATACTGGTTTTTCAAAAAAGGATAAGTCGGCAAACTTATACGCTTGGGAGTTAAGTGAGCGGTAGCTTCATTGTCGCAGACTGGATTTGTATAGAACAGGCTCCAATCAAATGCCAAACCTTTTACCCATAGTTCAACGAGATTGCCCAACTTATCGGGTTGCGTCCAACTTTGTACGGCCTGCATCAATTCACTGTTGGATTTAAAAATGGCGATGATGTCGAGGTGTTCATCAATCTTCGCTGTGAATACTTCGCCGGATTCATTCTTTCCCGCAACCACACCCTCAAGCTTCGCAATCAAGTCTTCAATGGAAACCACCAACATGCCAAGCCTAACATCCATAGCCTCACGACCTACTTGCAACGTATAGGCGATATCAGCCAAATCCTCAGAGGTAAATGGCTGATCGCGCAGAATCTGCAATAATTGCTGTGCTTGTCGGTTAAGTTGCTCAGCACTTTTTGCCGATAGAAGAACAGCAGCAGGGTTATGAATATCAATGACTATCCGATTTTGCGCAGACGAATTGACATACTCCTCTATCAGAGCAATGGCGTTTGCTCCACCGGCACCAAACGATGAGACCGCTGCCACAAGCGGCAATTCACAATGGCGCCCATCAATTTCAACAATAGGCCGTTTCCACGGTTTAGATTCTTTTTGAACATAGAACGGGCTTTCCGTAAAATTGATATTGGGATTCAGCGTGCCCGCATGTAGTGAGGGTACCAGTGTCTGATGCTTCATTTGCAACAGGATTTTAGTAATACCAGCAATGCCCGCTGCGGCCTCTAAGTGACCAATATTAGATTTCACGGAACCAATCGAACAAAACTCAGTATCTTGCGTGCTTTTTCGAAACGCTTTTGTTAATCCTGTAATTTCAATCGGGTCACCAAGTTTAGTGCCTGTGCCATGGGCCTCGACATAACTAACTGCACGGGCATCAATATTCGCGTTATCTAGGGCATTGACAATTAAATTTCCTTGGCCCACAGGACTTGGCACCATATAACCATTAGTTTTTCCACCATGATTAATTGCGCTACCCCGAATAACGCCATATATATGATCGTTATCCAACTCCGCTCTAACCAGAGGTTTTAGCAGCATACTACCAACCCCTTCGCCCGGTACAAAACCATCGGCCTCGTTACCAAAACTATGGCAGCGCCCATTCGGCGATAACATATTCCTGATTGACAATTCGACGTAGTTAGCTGGATGTGTATAAAGATTTACACCACCAGCAATTGCCATTGCATCTGGATTTCGACGCAAATATTCACAGGCTTCGTGAATTGCGGTAAGCGACGATGAGCACATCGTGTCTATTGCCACACTAGGACCGTGCAGGTCGAAAAGATAAGACACCCGGTTAGCAATCGAACTAAATGAAGTCCTAGGATAAAATGCTTCTCCTTGCCGGCGAATATCAGGCCCATATAATTCGAATCCCGTTTTGGTAACGCCTACATAGATTGCCACTTGGCTGCCATACTTGGTGCGCAACGTTTCTCTGGTGTATCCGGCATCCTCCAGCACCGCCCAACAAGACTTCACAAATAGACGCTCCTGTGGATCCATATTGACTGCTTCACGAGGAGAAATATTAAAGAACAACGGGTCAAACTCCGAAAAACCATCAAGAAAGCCGCCCCATTTTCCATAGCTCATGCCTTTAGAGGACATTTTTGGATCTGGATCAAAAAAACCTTCTAGCGTCCAACGCTCTTGTGGAATTTCTGTGATTGAATCTTTTCCTCCTTTGAGGTTCTCCCAAAATTCTGCCAGCGTATCTGCGTCAGGATATTGTCCATGCAATCCTATAATAGCTATAGATTGCTGAGAGTCGGCATGTTGCTTGTGAATTTGCTTTACAGTGCTGGCCGAACATTGATGATCAAGTCCTGCTAGTTCACGCATCTCCATTTGGGCAGAGGGTAACGTTGAATTGCTACAGGTAATTTGTCGAGTTTCCGCGTCACTTTGCGGTATCCCAGCGGAATATGATGAAAGCGCAGAAACGGGCATAGTGTTTTTTATCCACTGCAAACACTTCTCTGGGTACTCTTTAGTAAAGTAGCCAGCCAATTCCGATAAAGTCTGGTGTTCAAATAGCAGTGTCTTTGACAAATCACCAAAAATCAGAGCGAGTTTATGATTGAGCTGAGTGATAATAATCGAGTCAATACCGTAATTTTCCAACGGTTCTTCAGCGTCAATATCAGCAATCTCTGCTTGAACCGTTTCGGCAAATATGGCTCGAAGCAAATTAGCCACTGTCGATGTTGATACCAAAATAACATCGTTACCCTTAGCATCACTTGGAGATACGCTACCGGAGGTAGTAGAGGCAAAATCAGTGTTCTCCTTGTCATTTTCGAACGCAGTAAACCAGTTTTCCTTTAACTTATCAACCTTACCAAACAATATCCCCACCTGATGCCTGCCACTACAATAAGCTTGGTAAAACGCTTTGATTCCTACATCACTTGCCATTGGCAACAACCCCAAGCGATATTGCAATTCACTTTGAGTCGCTGCATCGATTTTCATACCGCCATCGCACCAATAAGGCCAATTTATTGATAACGTATGCCCCTTACGTTCCCCCTTTAAAACCAACTGGTGCCGGTATTCGGAAAAACCATCCAAAAACGCATTTGCAGCAGCATAATCTGCCTGCCCTGGATTGCCCAATGTTGCATTAATCGATGAAAACAGGACGAAAAAATCAAGATCAAGGTGTCGAGTCACCCGATCCAGATGTATTACGCCCTCTACCTTGGGCGCAAAAACCAGGTCTAATTCTTGCGCGGATTTATTAATGAGATAATTATCTCGCGTAACACCGGCGCCATGCAGCAGACCGTCAATACGGCCAAAGCGCTCGATTATCCATTGAACTAATTGTTCAACAGAACGCGCTGACGATAGATCAGACTCCCGGTACTCTACTTGTACGCCATTATCCTCAAGCTTTTTCAAAAGAACACGACGTTCTTCACTGAGCTTGGTGCGCCCTGTTAATATCAGACGGGATGACCGAGTGCGACGTGCAATTTCTTCGGCAAAAATATAGGCAAGACCACCAACACCTCCGGTAATAAGATAAACACCACTATCCTTCCACGGGAAATCGCCGCTAAAACCTGTTTGCTGTTGTTCCTGGTTTTGGACAACAAAAAGTTCTAGCCAACGATGAAACGAGAAACCGCCTTCATCGCTTCGCAGTAATGGAAGCATAGGGTGGCGACAACCAAGCTGGAGAAAATTATCAAGTTCCGCAGAAAAACCTTCACCGTGCTTTCCATAAAGGGAAAGAAATTGGGTTCTCAGTTTAGGATTTTCCAGGCGGGCAGTCTTTAGCAGACCCGAAAGCCCCTCATACATGCTAGGCGGACAAGCACTTTTCGAGACAAAAACAACTTGAAAGAAAACGCTTTCACTAAGTTTCTCCCGTAGCACTTTTTTCAGATTATTTAAAATAGCTTCGGCAAAATATTCATAGTTTTTCATCACTCCGATGAGTGAGTCCAACAGGCCGGCCTCGTTCACTGATGCAGCCAGCCGCAAGCACTGCGTGTTCCCTATGCCCTTTTCCAAGGCACTGATATCTTTTTCCTGAAGCAAGGACTCAGGATCGCAAACAATAATCAATCGTCGCGCATCATAGCGAAACTCCTGAGCGCCACCATCCATATGAAGCTGCCAGGAAGGCGCAAACAACACTGTGCCAACAATATGCCGCTGACCATTTTTCCCGCAGGAAGCATCATTCAGCAATGATAATGACGGATTAGCAACCCAATAACGTTTCCGGTCAAATGGATAAGTGGGGGCGGCGATGCGCCTAGGCTGATGTTTGTTATATAACAAAGACCAATCTACATTCCCCCCTTTTAACCAGGACTGAGCAATTCTATCTAAATCTCCTTCGCCAGATATTCCGTTGATAATTACCTTATCGACCTCTTCCCCAGCATATACACGATGAGAAAAACAAGAGGCGACTTGTATTTCACCAGCAATGAACTGGGTAAGTTTTTCTTTAAGCTGCTCCACACTTGACACCACCAGAGCCAGGCGCTCTTGCATAGCATCTCTCGCCACCTGTAGTGTATAGGCAAGATCGTACAAAGATATCCCTTTTTCCGACAACGACTCTGCAAAATTCTTCAGATCCTGAGCATACTGAACTAAGACGTTTTTGCTTTTTGCAGAAAGCACAATAATGCACGGTGCATTGAATTCCGTATCCAAAGATACAGCTGAGGGAGGCTCCTCTAATATAATATGTGCATTGGTTCCGCCCAAACCAAAGGAGCTCACCCCAGCAAGCCGAGTTTTATCAGGAGAAGGCCACTCCTGCAACTGAGTTGGGATAATAAATTGGCCATTTTCAAAACTAATATTCGGATTAAGCGTTTCAAAATGCAGATTAGCAGGAATCTTTTGATGCTTGAGGCATAAAGCGACTTTAATAACAGATGCGATACAGGATGCCGCTTCCAAATGCCCAATATTCGTTTTTAAGGCACCCAAACAGATAAATTCATGGGCAACACCCTGCTTGAAAAATACATTCTTAAGTGCATTTATTTCAATGGGATCACCGAGTGCAGTGCCAGTACCATGGATCTCCACTAAACTGATGTCTTTACTATCAACCCTAGCATTTTTGATTGCTTGGTTAATGAGAGCTTCCTGAGCTGAACCATAAGGAACTGAAAGTCCTCCACTGGCACCATTATGGTTAACACTACTCCCACGTACTACTGCAATAATAGGGTCATTGTCCTTTATTGCGTCCTGATAACGTTTCAGAACAATAACACCGCAGCCTTCACCCCGACCAAAACCATCGGCTCGAGCATCGAAGGTTTTTGAGCGACCATCATTAGCCAACATGCCTGCCGCACAATCATCAACCATTGACTCGGGGCTGAGATGTAAATTAACGCCGCCCGCTATAGCAAGATCGCTTTCTCCCGATTTAAGGGACTGACAAGCCAGATGTATAGCCACCCCTGAAGAAGAACATCCGGTATCAATTGTTATGGCGGGGCCCTGCAAACCCAGGCAATAAGCAATTCTCCCCGAGGCGGCATGAATCATTGTTCCAGTGATTTTATAAAGGTCCTCTGATTCATAAGCCGATAATAGCGATCGGTAATCCTGATTCATCATACCGATAAATACGCCAGTTGCAGTTCCTTTAAGAATAGTAGGATTTAACCCGGCCGATTCCAAAGCTTCCCATGAAGACTCCAACAACAAGCGTTGCTGAGGATCCATCAAATTAGCTTCTCTTGGCGTCAATCGGAAGAAGCCCGCATCAAATAAATCAACATCGTCAATGAAGTAACCATACCTACAATAGCTTTTGCCCGGAGTTCCTTTTTCCGAATCAAAATACGTATCCATATCCCAACGTGCAGCCGGCACTTCCTGCAATACATCCCGCCCAGAGCATAGTAGCGCCCAGAACTGATCATGATTTTTCACCCCTCCCGGCATCCGACAAGCCAAACCAATAATGGCAAACCTGTCGGGTATGTTCTCTTCGCTTGAATTGTCTGGAACCTTATCCCTGATATCTCCTGCTGTATTACTTGAAACATCTCGCTCTTCGGGCGGCAATATTTTATCAAACAGATACTCGCTTAAATCATCCACGGCAGGATAATCAAACATCACAGTGGAAGGCAGTTTGATTTCGAAGGTTTGCTCGTATAATTTTTTTAGATTTATCAATGCAACGGAATCCAGACCCAATTCATAAAAACTACTGCAGGAGTCAATCTCAAGCGCTGGCTCTGACGATAATACTTCTTTAAGAGAGCGTATTAAGAAAGCCTCAATAACTGCTTTCCTTCCCTTACTTGTCATGGCTTTTAGATTCGAAAGAAACTGACCATCAGCAACGATTCGGCTGAGATCTTTATCCAAGCCCCCCTCAGAGGCCTTACGTAGTTTCGCTCTATCTAACACGCCTGTGGCATGTCTTGGCAGCGACTCGACAAATTCTATAAGACGTGGATATTTGTAAGGCGCTAGCTGCATTTTGATCCATGTTTGCAGCGCTTTTGCCAATGTGTCACTATCATCAACAACGTCATCTGCCGCAACAATAAAGGCTTTAACCACTATCCCTCTTTCAGGATGCGGTACACCTACCACACAACAATCTTCCACCGCTTTGTGGGTTAACAGTGTAGCTTCAATTTCAGGACCGGCGATGTTGTACCCTGATGTAATAATCAAATCATCACAACGTCCTTGGAACCAAAAGTATCCTTCTTTGTCTACGCTAAATAAATCGCCTGTTAAGTTCCAACCATCTTTCACATATTGTGATTGATTGTCACCCTTTAAATACAAACATCCTGTTGGGCCACGAACAGCTAAACGCCCAATCATTCCTTCGGAAATATCATTACCGTTTTCATCGACAACCTTGGCTTCATACCCAGGAACTGGCTTACCTGTTGAACCAGGTCTAATATCATCAATTCTGGAAGAAATAAATATGTGGGTTAGCTCCGTGGTTCCGATACCGTCCATCAGCTTGATACCTGTTTCGTTATGCCATGCATGCCACACTTCGCTGGATAAATGCTCTCCTGCCGAAACACAGATCCGTAACGATGACAGATCATGTTCTTTAACATGCTCCAACATAAACCGATAAGCGGTTGGCACATTAAACATCACTGTGGCCTTATAGGTATGAACCGCCATTAACAGCGCTTCCATAGTCCCCTGTTCGAGCAACACGGTGCTTGCTCGAAATCTCATCGGAAATATCAACAAAGCGCCCAAACCATAGGCCAAAGCCAGAGAGGGCGTACCAATAACAACATCATCGGCACTCATTTTCAAAACATGCTTGGCATAGGTATCGCTCACAGCCAGCAGATCTTGATGAAAATGCAAAGTTGCCTTTGGGATACCACTGTCTCCCATGGAGAAACTTATCTGACAAACATCATCACGAAATGTCTGATAATTTTTAAACTCTGTGGGCTTTCTGCCCATTAACTGCTCAAGTTGCTTTTCACCTGAAAAAGTAATAATTTTTTCTAATACTGCTGTGGTTTCCTGAACACTATAGAGCTCCTCCACATAACGCTCCTCGCACAACGCCAGCTGTATCTGTGCAGAACTTACCATATCAGTAAGTTCTTTCGTCCGCTGCATTGGCATAGACAAAATAGCTACTGCACCAATTTTAACCACCGCAAACCAACAGGCCACCATCATTATGTTATTGGAAGAGCGAATTAAAACTCGACTCCCTGGTAAAATTCCGGCATCGTCGCTTAACACATGGGCAATTTGATTAGCCTGGCTTAATAATTCCTGATAAGTAACGCCACCAGTGGAGCCGTAAATGGCGACCTTTTCACCAAGCCCTTCAGTAATAGCTTTATCCAGCAGCTCGGATGCACAATTTAAACGCTTTTCATAAGAAAGGTTGTCAATACCTACAAGATCAGGCC
>Ga0208397_100041_pt1 | contig 55315 bp, 53 predicted proteins | sample LakWasMe76_LOW10_2_FD_183904 | JGI IMG/M metagenome (GOLD analysis project Ga0208397, IMG submission 183904) | Freshwater sediment methanotrophic microbial communities from Lake Washington under simulated oxygen tension - Sediment Metagenome... | ecosystem: Environmental > Aquatic > Freshwater >...
GCTGATTATTGGCGCGGTAATGCGTAAGTTACTGCATATTATTTATGGGGTGCTGAAGTCAGGCAAACCCTTTGATGCTAATTATGCTGTTAAGAATGCTTGACAGGTAAGACGGTATCTTAATTCAGCTGGTAGGCAATCATGGATACACTTAAATCCATCGCATCTCTAATCCGGTCTGTAGCTTTGTCCTTGTCCGCTAAAGCTTGGATAGTTTTTTTGGGCATTATTTTGGGCATTATTTGGGGCGTCCCAACATCAATCTACGGTGTTCAATGGTACGCTTTCAAGTTGGCTAAGCAACAAGTTGACTGTAATAACGATTTTTATTTCGGCAGTGCCTACTCAAACACTGTGTACCCACAGCAGCAATTAGATGCAACTGTAAAAGCGTGGGAGAATCACAGTGAATGCCTCAAATCAGTTACTCCCAATAAGGGAACAGTAGAGTTCCTGCGTGAGCAGAACGAGCGAAAAAACAGGGGCGTCCATGAGCATAACTTGAGAGTTTGCATCCGCAAAAATGCAGTCTAACCTATTATTCCAGCAAATCACGTGAACTAACATAGAAGTATGAATATAGCGCTTTATTAAAATGCTCTATGTAAATAAAGAAAATATTACTTTTCAGAAAACAGCAATATGGATCGACATTTAGCCACAGCATCTTTCAATGGTAGTTTTGATTTTTTTTCCAACATGGTTACTCTTGAACGGTATCAAATAGAACAAAAATCGTTGATAGATTTATCTGTTTCAAACAAACATTTTACAACAGAAAATTTTGAAGATACGAAGGAAATTCGAGCTCTAATCACTCATGAGATAACACATTTTTTAGATACAACTACAACCCTGTGGGGAATTGAATATATTGTTCGCAAGATGCGATTTGCAGAAGATATGTACTTAGGCAGAGATTTAGAAAATTCTTTGAGTGTATTTATGTTGAATACAGCAGAGTTACAGATGCATAAAGAGTTGGTGGAAATAGGGGAATGTAAAAATCTTAATGAATGTAATTCGATGAAACATATCTTAATTTATAATAAAGAATATGGTCCGTTAATAATGATTTATTACATTAAGGATATTGAAGTATGTCATCGAGTTCCTTTAAGCATGTTGTCTGTATTAGAAGCAAGCGCTTTTGCTAACGAATTATTGACAAAAATAAATTTAATAGAGAAATGCCACGATTTAGTATTTCAGAAAATAGAACTTTCTTTAGTTGAGAAAGAGTTAACCGATCTTTTAGATGAGCCTGAAAAATCGGAGTACACAGTAATAATCAAACTTGTACGAATGCATTTTGCAGAGCTTTCGTTGAAAGAGTTGCTTGTGTTCGTTGCATGTCTAACCAAGTTCTCTTTGGATGCCAGCGCTATATATATGGCAGAAATCAGCAATGCAATTAAACCAACATTTGCTGACAGATATTTAGGAAATTCGATTTGTATGGATATGTGCCGCGGTGCTTCGCGACATGTTTTGGCATTCAAAACTATTTTGCTAATGTATGAATGGATGCAATCTATAAATACTGAAGTCCAAGAGTCGCATTTGCAACTATTAAAAAGTAATCCTCTGAAAGCAATTGACTTTTTCTGGAGGAGTTACAGCAGGTGTAAAAGTGATTTTCTATCAGATATTGAGTTTGATATGGGTTTAGAAATGTTGAAGAATTTTCATTCACTCTTAGATTCAGAGATTGTGCTATCGAGCTCGGTTTCTAATAGGGAAATTTTGAAAAATAATCATCCAGGATTATTGGAGTTAGATGATTTGATCCTTATGGACATTCTATTAGCAGATAATACGGTAATTGCTATGCCCAATCGTTTGGATATTGATATTCTCAAATACATTAATGAAACGCATTTTGACCTTTTCTATAAATTAGATAAGTCATACAAAGACAATAAGGCACAAAAGTTTCATATGCCTCCTGATGTGTTAAGAATCGATCTAATGTAATTTAAGTCATCACAAACTAATTTATTTAAAGTTGCACAGCCAACTCCTTTTGATTTTCTATATTTAACTGTTAGAGCTGGCTGTCAGCTTTGCGGATTTAGCTGTCAGATAGCTTAAAAGACGTGCTATGCAGCTAAATCTGAGATGAAATCAGAGTGCCTTGTCCTCAATACTTATCCAGCCAAGTGCCAGTACTTCCATTTTTTGCTGCATCTTTACTGCATGGTTCACAAAACATTCTTACTGAGCCCTTTCTTTTCCAGTTGTCCTTGTGATTGCCACAGCATGCGCATGTTGTCCTTGATGCTTGGCGTGCCTCTTCAATCGCTTTCCAGACAAGTAACTCCTTAGTCCTACCAACTACCTTAAAACTTATATCAAGTTGAGAGTAGGAGTCTGTTACCTTAGTAATGTTAATCGAATAATTTTTTACTTTATTAATGAGGGTTTCAACGATGTGCTTCCATCCAGATTGAAACTCAACTTCAATGTAATCAGGAATGATCATCTTAGTATTCACGCAAAGAGATCTTGCATATACACCAGCATTGAACAGCTCCTCTTGTGGAGTGTTTTGATTAGATAAAGCCGACACGATTTGTCTCCTTTTTAATCATAGGTAAGTCAGATGAGATGATCGCACTTCGTTGATTACGAATCGCCTTAAATGCACCTTCCTCAATAGCTAACCTTACAGCTCTGGGTGATTGATTCACTAATTGGTGAATTACTTTGTTGTCCAACTGCCTATCCAACAATCGACCGTAAGCTTTATTATTGATGACATGCGTGTAGATGCTTTCAATCACCGGCAGCATTGTGTCTGGATCTGGCTGTTTGATATTAAAAATGCGCATTCTTGATTGAATGGGCGCTGGAATATCATAAATGTAGTTACCAGTAGCAATCCAAATAACTTTGCTGGCATCTAACTCGACTTCTAACGCTTCATCTCTAAATCGTTTTGCGGAATGTGGCTCTAGTAATCCATAGAAAACATTGAGTGGGTTAAATTTGGCTCCTGAAGCAGCTTTGTCTACTTCATCAATTAGAATGACCGGATTGGCCACAGCACTTTCAGCAAGCGTTTCACTAATAAAACCAGTCGTACCTTCAGCCCACTGAACACTGCCTCCACTTAGTGCAAACGAAGATGTCGCTGTAGTGAGTGAAATCTCAAAGAATGGCAGCTCAATCAACTTGGCCAGCTCACTTGCGTAAAAGGTTTTACCTAATCCAGGATCTCCCTGCAGGAGTACAGGAGGAATTTCGAATGGCAGGTCTAACTGGGCCAAACTGATGATCGTGTTTTCATAAAAGTCAGTCACTTCTTCAAACTGGGGAAATCGTTGACGAAGACTACTAAGATCTAAGTTTGCTGGTACAGAACGAAGCACTCGCTCACTGTTCCATAGTTTCTTGAGCGTAAGTGCCAGTCGACTCTTAACATCGTCAGAACGATGCCTCAAATCATCAACACGTTTCTTGATGTTATTAAAGTCTGCAATAGGGTAAATTAGATCGTTAGACATGACGGCTCCATAACGCCGTCACAGTTAAGATAACGGCTAAAACATTAGGTAAACAGAGTGTAGAGACTGCCTGTTGATAAGCGATCGTCCTGTTGCACCGATGCGTTTTAGATAAAGCGCAGGGTGCTTAATTGACGGTGTGTAGTAAATATTCATGTTTTAAATGGTATAGACCAGAGGTGGCAAGTGTCAACAATAAACATGATCTAACTAATTGTTTTTGTTTAGGAATAAAAGACATTAAGTAGGATTATCTAGAAAAATGAGATTTTTAAACTAGAAATTCTCATTTGATATATGTTAAGTTATTGATTAACCGTATTTGGTATCTGAATATTAATGAGATCCTACAGTTTGTAGTAAATTTACATTTACGTGAAACCTAAATTTCAGTTTTAACTAAAACGGCAACCAAATAGGTTGCCGTTTTTAAATGTAATCTAGATTAATGCTTACTTCAACTACATTGGCTTAGATAGCTGCCGTAACGCTTGCTTTCAATTGGGTTGTTGCTCTGCCTATTAATTGGCTAAGTTGTCTGCTGTCGTCATACAGTGCACCTTGGGATGCGCCTGTATCTGAATCTGCTATCAGTTGCGCAAAGGCATCTGGTAAGCCAACTTTTATCAGTAAGGCTTGATACTCTTGCTCAGGTAAGTTGATGTAGTTGATGGTTTTTCCGCTTTGTTGGGATACTTCTGCAGCTAACTCTGTCAGTGTGTAAGCGCTATCGCCGGCTAATTCATAAATTTTTCCTGCCTGATTTTCTGTAGTGAGTACCGTAACGTCTGCTTGTGCATAGTCTGCTCGGCTCGCTGAGGCAATTTTGCCGTCTGCCGCACATCCGTACAAGGCGCCGTGGGCAATACTTTGAGCTAAGGAGCTGGTGTAGTTCTCGGTGTACCAGCCATGACGTAATAGTACAAATGGCACATTAGCGCTTGCAAGATATTGTTCGGTAGCCTGATGCTCTGCTGCCAAGCCTAGTGGGGAGGTATCTGCATGTAATAGGCTGGTGTAGGCTAATAACTTAACATTTGCTCTTTTTGCAGCATCAATCACAGTGCGGTGCTGCGCGAAGCGCTGGCCGATTTCATTAGATGAAATCAGTAATACTTTGCTGGCACCAGCTAATGCTGCATCCCATGATTGGGGTTGGCTGTAGTCAGCATAACGTACTTGAATGCCTAGATCGGCCAGATCTTTGGCTTTATCAGGGTTTCGAACTGCGGCTACTATATTGGATGCAGGGATTGTTTTTAAAAGTGAGGCAATCACTAAACGGCCTAATTGGCCAGTTGCGCCGGTAATAACTATCATAAAAAAACCTTTCTAGTACGATGAATGAATTGGTGTAATGCATAATAATCTATATACTTACTATTAGTAAGTACGTACAAAAAGGTAAGTATCATGACTACACAACAAGCAATTACACTATCTGAGCGCATGCTGCGTGGAGAGGTGTTTTCAGATAAATGCCCATCACGTGAAATACTGAAACATGTGACTAATCGTTGGGGTGGGTTGGTGCTGGTGGCGTTATTGCAAGGTATGCACCGCTTTAGTGATTTACGCAGAAAATTAAGCGGTGTGAGTGAGAAAATGTTGGCACAAACACTGCAAACATTAGAGCTGGATGGTTTTATTTTACGTGTATCTTATCCGGTAGTGCCGCCGCATGTAGAGTATTCATTAACGCCACTGGGTGAGGAGTTGGCAAAACAGGTAGAACTGCTAGTCGATTGGATAGAAATAAATTTACCTAGAATACTAGAAGCCAAAAAATCCGATATTACTAGCGAAAACTATGAGTAAATTTATATGAATCAATAGGTTGAATAATTAATGCTTAGTGTTAGCTTTACAGAAATTAGAAATGCGTTTGAATTTGTGAGCTCTGGCTCACCATCGCAGCATCATGCCTATATCGATAAAGATACGGGCGCAATTTACTGGACATCCAGCGTGCTGACGCTGGAGGAAGAGGTACCTGACGACCTTGAAACCTCATCAAATTACATACAAGTTCCGCATAAAAACGCGTTAAAACTTGGCCAGAGCTTTGCTTTGTCTTTTATTGATCAAGAATTACCACACGAGTACAACTTTGTAGCCAGTTTATTTCGTAAGAGAGGTGCCTACAGGCGCTTTAAAGATATGTTGCAATACTCGGGCTTGCTAGAAAAATGGTACGCGTTTGAGGCGCAAGCTTCTGATGATGCTTTGATAGCCTGGTGTCAGGAAAATGGAATGAATCTGACAGATATAGAACAGTAGAAGATTTAAATCACCATCTACTGTCAATATTGAAAATATCTAACGTTTTTTTAATTTACACTCGAAACTCAGTTGGTCTGACAATTCTTTATAGCTGGAAAGTGCTCCCGTGGCAGAGGAGTAAGGGTCACTAGCTAGATATTTGATGTACTTTAATTGGCGCGGGCTCACTTTTTTACTAATCAAATCAGTTTTACACGTGCAGGCATTTGCGTTACTTTCGCTGATATATTCGCTTTCGCATAAACTTATTTCTCGATCTATCAAGCTTGCTGACCAAGATTCAGTATTTTTACTGTTAGGGCTAAGCGCTGCTCTGCTTTGTGCGAGCGTTGCATATAACAACTCCACGGAAGCGCGATTTTTTCCTAGTGCGGAGCTTTGTAGTATATCTTTGTGCTGGATTGATAAAGTATTAGCCTCAACTCTTGCGTTAGCGATCAGTGTAGTTTGGCTTGGCAGTTCATAACCTTGACCAGCCAGCATAATGCGTTTAGCTGGGTTGGCATTCAATAATTGGTTAGCCTCATCAATATCTGCACTGGGTAATGTATAAGTAATAGTTACATTACATGTATTCTCTGGTTGTTTTACGTCCGCTTTGGTTTGCGCTGCGACACTCACTGCTAACAATTTGTCTTCAATTGCATCTGTCATCGTGGCTACGTTACGTGAGACTAGGTACATTTCCTCATTTACTTTTAATTGCTCAATCGATTTATAGTCTAGGCACGCGTAGGCATTATTTAAGGAAAGCCAGCACATTGAGGCAAAGGCTAAGAGACTAACTATTAGATTGCGCATGTTTAACCCTTATTACTTAACAAATATTGCTAGATATGAGCTACGCAAAAATAATAAGTTCTTCTATAGATGTGGTTTATTAGCTTACCTTTGATGATGCCATATTAACAGCGACGACTGCTGGATGGTTGGCGCGACGTTCTACAGAAATGGCGTAGAATCGCTCGGCAACGTGATCGGTCTCACCAATTTTAATCACATTGTGTTGTGTAATCACTTCGTCCTCGATAATGGACGGCGCGCAGAATATACCAACACCAGCTTGACCAAAGGCACGCATCAGTGCGCTATCATCAAACTCGCCCACAATTTGTGGCTGAATACGCAGTGTGTTAAGCCATGACATCAGGCGTTTACGTACTGCACTATCTTCACCTGGCACTAGTAACGGCGAGTTACTCAATTGGTGTGGAAATTCAAGCTCAGTGGATGGTACAAGGGCAGGAGCAGCAAAGAAACTTAAGCCGCACTCTAAGAGTTGATGGCTGCGGCCTTTAATATCAATCTCGCTCGGCATGGGCCGATCAGATAGCACTAAATCTAGTCTATGAATGGCAAGCTCACCGAGTAAAGACTCTAGTTTGCCTTCACGGCAAATAATTTTAATTGGCTCTGCTAATGACATTGCCGGCGCCAGTAATCGATAGGCGATGGATTTGGGAACGGCATCTGAAATACCCACTCTAAATAGTCGTGAGCGTTCTTTGGAGCCTGCGCGCAATGTTTCTTCTAGTGCATTGCCTGTTTGGAATATATCATCAGCATAAGTGAGTGCTAACTCCCCAGTTTCAGTCAGTTCAATGCCGCGCCCGACTTTTCTGAATAATGAAACCCCCAGTGAGGCTTCAAGAATTGCAATTTGCCCGCTGATGGTTTGTGGCGTTAAATGTAGTTGTTTGCTGGCTTTCACAATGCTGCCAGCTTTGGCCACCGCCCAAAAGTAATGGAATTGTTTGTAATTAATCATATAGATGAACAATAGCTCGTAAAAACCGAATAATCAATCAGAAATATTCTGCTTTTATTGAATATAGAAACATACTAAAGTAGCAACATGATAATCATGCTTGATTTAATTAAGCGTTGATTCAACCGAAGGAGACCATATGAAACGTATTTTATATTTTCTAGCAACCAACTTGGCCATAGTGTTTGTGCTTTCTATCACCATGCGTATTTTGGGTGTAGAGCCATATTTAAACGCTAACGGCTTGGATTTAAGTAATTTATTAGCTTTTTCAGCCATCATGGGTTTTGGTGGTGCGTTTATATCGCTAGCTATTTCAAAATGGACAGCAAAACGCATGTCTGGCGCGGTAGTGATTGAAGAGCCGCGTACACCGACTGAGATCTGGCTAGTAAAAACAGTGCGCCAACAGGCGGATGCCGTGGGGATTAAAATGCCGGAAGTGGCTATTTTTGATACGCCTGAAGTCAACGCATTTGCAACCGGGATGACTAAAAATAGCTCTCTAGTAGCGGTATCGAGTGGTTTGTTAAATACCATGACGCGCGATGAAGCGGAGGCGGTGCTGGCACATGAGGTATCGCACATTGCCAATGGAGATATGGTCACGCTGACCTTAATTCAAGGGGTGGTGAATACGTTTGTGATGTTCTTATCACGCGTGATTGGCTACGTTGTGGATAAGGTGGTATTTAAAACCGAGCGCGGCACTGGCCCTGCATTTTTTATCACCATGATGATTGCGCAATTTGTATTAGGTATCTTGGCATCGATGATCGTGATGTGGTTTTCACGTCAACGTGAGTTTAGAGCAGATGCGGGCGCGGCTAAATTATCAAGTAAAAACAAAATGATTGCAGCACTGCAACGTTTGCAGGCGCAGCACGAGCCTTCAGTACTACCTGAGCAAATGGCTGCTTTTGGTATATCAGGCAAAGGTGGCTTATCAAAACTGTTTGCTAGCCACCCAGGCTTGGATGAGCGTATTGCCGCATTGCGTGAGGCACAATAAGTAAAAGCGGCTACTGTTAACAAGGTAGCCAATGAAGTAAACCAAGGCTGAGAGATATGAGCGGTATTTCTCGGCCTTATTTATGTTCGGTAGCGTTATTGCGTGTAATGCTGATAGATTAATAATGATACAGAAAATGAGAGGCGCGCATGAGTGGGTTAGAGTCGGTAGGCGCTTGGTGGATGTGGGGCGGGTTTGGTGTATTTGTGATCGTGATGCTAGCGATTGATATGTTTGCATTAGGGCGCAAAGGTGCCCATAAGGTAGGGGCGCGTGAGGCGCTTATTTGGTCGTTGGTATGGTTTAGCTTGGCCATGCTATTTGGTGCGGCGCTATGGGCCTGGCTTGATCATACCAGTGGTAGAGCGATTGCCGATGCCAGAGCCATGGAATACCTGACGGGTTACTTGCTTGAAAAAACCTTGGCGATGGATAACATCTTTGTATTTGTGATGATCTTCAGTTATTTTGCCGTACCGTTAGAATATCAAAAGCGCATATTGGTGTACGGGGTGCTAGGAGCGATTATCTTACGCGCACTAATGATACTGGTCGGGGCATGGCTAATTGCTGAGTTCCATTGGGTACTGTATGTGTTTGGTGCGTTTTTATTGATCACTGGTATCAAGATGTTTGTGTTTGCTGACCATGAGCCTAATTTAGCGACGAATCCATTATTAAAATGGTTGCGCCAGCATATGCGTATTACCGATAAGTTTCATGCGGATAAGTTTTGGATTACACAGAACGGTGTGCGTTGGTTTACGCCCATGTTTTTGGTATTGGTGCTGATAGAATTTTCAGATGTGATTTTTGCGATGGATAGTATCCCGGCGATTTTTGCGATTACCGATGACCCGTTTATCGTGTTTACCTCCAATATTTTTGCGATATTAGGTTTGCGTGCCTTGTACTTCTTGCTGGCAGATATGGCAGAGCGCTTTCACTTACTCAAATTTGGTTTGGCGTTGGTATTAATCTTTATCGGCACGAAAATGCTGATTGTCGAGTGGTTTAAGGTTCCGGTCGCTGTGTCATTGGGTGTAGTGGTCGCTGTGCTGGGGACTAGTATGCTACTGAGCTTAATTGCTACCAGAAAGCCTGATTAGCATTAACGTGTCTGCAATAAAAAAGCCCGCATTGTGCGGGCTTTTTTATTGCTTAATACATCTTAATTAAAAGGATATACGCTTCATGGTGCCGTCTTTATCAATCCACTTATGTTTTAACGCACCTAAAATATGCAGGATGATGGTAATTAGAAAGATAGCGCCGATAATCTCATGCGCTTCTTTGAATACGTCACGCAGCGTACTGTTATCTAAACCAGCAATGATATCGATACCAAACCACTTTACGCCGTACTTGCCGCTCATGGCCATCACCAGGCCGCTCACTGGCATTGCTACCATTAATAAATACAGTAGATGGTGTGTGCCAGTGGCTAGTTTCTTTTCCCATGCCTTGTATGAAGCAAGCATCGCCGGTGGGCGGTGTGTAATGCGCCATAGCACACGCAGAGCAATCAGCGCTAATAAGGTAACGCCTATAGATTTATGCAGGTTAAAGTAAAAGTTTCTTGGGCTGGCTTCTTCCGCAAGATGCCAAGTGTAAACACCTAGATCGAACAAATCAAAAGCAGTTTGTTTGGCAGCTTCTTTGGGCAACTCAGTCATATACCAACCCAGTGCAAACATGGCGATCACCACAAGTGCGATCAACCAGTGAAGAATAACCGCGGTTTTTGTATAGCGTGAAGAATCTTGATTCATAGTAATATCCTAATAGCACTTCAGTTGAAGTCCAATTGTGACCAGAGTCATCACAAATGATTGCATAAACGCAGTTATTTTAATCGCTAACTTTAACGCAAGGAATCATTTATGAGAATTTTAATGATAACCATGAGCCTATTTTCAATAATGGGCTGTACACATGCGCAAATACAGCATGAAAACTTTGCGCTAGAGACGGTGGCTGAGGGTGTTTATGTGCATCATGGGCAACATTTAGATATTGATACAGGCTATCAGGGGGATATCTGTAATATTAGTTTTATTGTCGGTAGCAAGGGTGTAGCCGTGATTGATAGCGGCGGCAGCCTGAAAGTAGGGGAGCAGTTGCATGCGGCGATTCGTAAAGTAACAGCGCTACCAGTGTTGTATGTGATTAACACGCATGTGCACCCAGACCATATTTACGGTAATGCAGCGTTTTTACCTAAAACCACTAATGAACCTAAGCCCGAGTTTGTCGGCCATGAGAAGTTAGGCCATGCCATGGATTTGCGAAGTGAACAGTACAGCAAACTGAATGAGCGCTTTTTGCATGAGGATGCTAAGGGCAGTGATTTGATTAAGCCTACACTGGCAGTCACCAGCACGATGGAGCTAGATTTAGGTGATCGGGTGCTAGTAGTAACCGCGCATCCACCAGCCCATACCAATACCGATATCACCCTGCTGGATAGAAAAACCGGTACTTTGTTTGCAGGTGATTTGTTATTTATCACGCGCACACCAGTGGTGGAGGCTGATATTAAAGGCTTAATCGCGGAAATTATAAAGTTGAAGGATAGCCCGGCAAAGCAAGTAGTGCCAGGGCATGGCCCAGTGACTAAAGATTGGTTAACAGCCTTAAACAATGCTGAGCGTTATTTAACCGTATTATTGACCGATGTACGTAGCAATATTAAGCGCAATATCAGCATGGAAAAAACCATGGATACTGCGGCTGAGAGTGAGCGTAATAAATGGCAGCTGTTTGAGATTGCCAATCGACGCAATGTGAATACGATATACCCGGTGCTGGAGTGGGAATAAAAAAAGCGGCTGATTAAGCCGCTTCGGTGTTGCCGGTTTAAGCTAAATGCTGGTTAAGCCTTTTTCTTACAGCTGTCTATGCTGCAACCTGTGTCTGGGTTTGCGTGCAATAGCAACAAACCGCCTGCAATGGCTAAGTATTGTAATAGTGGCAATTTGAGTAATAGGGTTAAACCCACGATATAAAATGCCATGACTAATGCAAAGGCTTTAGTTTTGTAACCTAGTAATAAAGCTAAGCCACCAATACAGTTCACTAAAATAATGAGCGGGGCAAAAATGCCAGGTAAGCCCATGCTACCTAAAGTAGCTTGATATTGCTGATATCCATCAGGATTGTTAGTAAAACCAATAATCAGCACCACAACTTGAACCAAGAACAATTGTGATAATAAAACGCGTGCTGCAGTTGCTAAGTATTTTTGCATATAAAACCTTAATCATTAATTAAAGACCAAGGTTGCATAATGCCTGTTACTGCCAACGCTCGCAAGGGGTTAACATTGCAAGATAGTTTCAATATACAGCAAGTAAGCTGGCAAACGCACGCGCCACAACTAATGGCGGTGCGGGAAACGGTATTTATCGCCGAACAGAACGTACCAGTGGCGCTGGAGTGGGATGGCTTAGATGAAGCGGCGCAACATTTACTGGCACTTAGCGCGGCTGGCGGGGCTATTGGCTGCGCCAGATTGTTAGGCAATGGCAGTATTGGCCGCATGGCGGTATTAAAGCCTTGGCGTGGATTAGGTGTGGGTGCAGCCTTACTCAATGCGGCGATAGATTATTACCAGCAGCAAGCACAGCCTGTTATCACGCTATCAGCGCAACTGCATGCGATTGCGTTTTATGAGAGATTTGGGTTTAAGGTGTGTAGCGAGGCTTATGAGGATGTGGGAATTTTGCACAGGGATATGCAGCGCATAGAGGCATCATTGGTTTAAGGGATAGGTGTTATCTAGCTATTAAAAAAGCCTGCTCAGTGCTGAGCAGGCTTTTTATTTGCCAACCATCGTTGGCTAAGGCGCATTACTTGTTCATTACGTACATAGTAACTTCAAAGCCAAAACGCATTTCAGTTGCTGCTGGTGTTGTCCACATAATGATTCTCCTGTTGGTTTATATACATCAATATTGATGGCTTACTTGTATGATTTGCATCATACCGAACAGTTGCAACCTAGACATATGTACTTTAATGAATGCAGCATCATGATTTTACGTAATTATTGGCGGATTAAGCTTGCGATAAATTTCTTAAATATCAGTAATTAATAGATAATACCGATAGTTATTAGGAGTTTACATGGGTTTAGATGCACGTACTGTCATGGTGATGTTTTCCATGTTGGCGTTTATGTTTTTCTGCTTGTTTGAATTAGCAGGCTTGCGCGTGGGCAGTATACGTGGCGTGAGGCAATGGGCGATTGCTAACCTATGTATCAGTTTAGGTTTTAGCCTTGCCTATTTTTATGGGCAAACTACGCCTGGGCGTGAGTGGGCAACCGTGGTCGGCGTGACCTTGATTGCAACGGGGGCTAGCTTACAATTAACCGGGATACAAACCTTTAAAGAGCAGCCAGTTTGTTGGCGTATATTGGTGCCGCTTATCGCCTTGATTATGTGCCTGAACACTTGGTTTAGTGTGGTACACCCAGATTTTCATGCACGGGCGATTATTAATTCTTTTTTATTCTGCGCTATTTATGTTGCATGTGCCCGCGTACTGTTGGTCAAGGTAGAAGCCTCGCTCAGGGTGGCCTATTGGTTTACCGGCATATCATTTTCTATACTGGCATTGGCAATGCTCGCGCGAGGTTTGGCGATTCTTCTGTCTCCGGATGCTGTGATAGGCTTGCATGTGAATACGCCTATCAACACCTTGCCATTCGTAATCAGTTGCCTGCTGCAGTTTTGTGCCGCGTTTGGCCTGTTATTGATGCTGAATCACCGCCTGATTGCCGACGTTTACCAAATGGCGTCGCGCGATGCCCTGACCGGCGTGCTCAATCGCCGACGGATTGAAGAAGAGGCGGTGCGCCTGAGGGCGCGTTGCATACGCACTGGCGAGACCTTGGCGATTATGATGATTGATCTTGATTTCTTTAAATCTATCAATGATCGCTATGGTCATCCAGTCGGAGATAAGGTGTTATGCGCCATCGCTGATATTGCGCAAAAATCTATCCGCGCTGAAGATTACTTTGCCCGCTATGGCGGTGAGGAGTTCTGCATGCTGCTCACCTCTACCAACGAAAGCGAGGCATTAGATTTAGCCGAACGCCTGCGTTTGGCTTTTGCTGAATTTACGCTAACCGTAGGTAAAGAGCGGCTTAACATTACAGTGAGTATCGGCGTAGCAGACTCTAGTGTGATTGGTTTAGAGTTTGCCGATTTAGTGGTTGCCGCGGATAAAGCGCTCTATTGCGCTAAAGAGGGCGGGCGTAACCGGGTAGCAACCTACTCCGAGATGGATATGTGCGGTACATCTTGAGGTTAAGAGGATAAGCCCAGCGTCTTTAAGTTAGCCACGCGCCCATGATAGAGGGCAGATACTAAATCAGACTGCGTTACCATACCCACCAAGCGGCGCTCATCATCAACCACGGGGATATGATGGTGGACCTTGGTTTGCGACATGAGTGGAATCAGTTCAATAATATGCATATTAGCTGATGCCGTGACGGCTGGCGATGTCATGATTTGGCCGACCACTTCCGGCTTGTGCGAAGACAGGGTATGGGTTCTGCGGATAAAGCTTTTGAGCTTGGTTTCAAAGCCCTCATATACCTCTAAATTGGCATGCTGCATAAAGTTGGCTTGCGTGATGATGCCAACCACACGCCGCGCCCGATCAATCACCGGCAGCGCTTTGATTTCATGCTGGCGCATCAGCAGCCAAGCGTCTTCCAGCAAGGTGCCGAACACTACGCTGACCACATTTTTAGACATAATATCTGCACAAACAATCTCACCAAAGCGTCGCCGATAAGCGTGCATTTCGGTTTGTTGTAACAAGCTTTGCAAGTCATCGCGGCTTACGTCGAGCACTTGGTTGTATTCTTTAAGCACTGCATTTAAATCTTCAGTATTAAAGCCAAAGCGCATTTCAGCGGGAATATCCTTAGCTAATTGCTGAGATGCTTTTACTGTAAGGTGCGGATAAGGGCGACGTGTTGCATTGTTGAAGAGGATGGCGACCAGCAACAGGATGAACGAGTTAAGTGCGACCGGTGCCAACACAAACCAATAGCCCTGTGCATGGATAGTAGCGCCGCCTAGTACTGCTGTGAGTGCCACCGCGCCGCTGGGTGGATGTATGCACCTTAACGCAAACATGGCCACAATTGAGAGGCTGACTGCTACTGCAGCGGCAGCGGCCGGGTGTGCGATCCATATGGCGCAAGTCACGCCAATGAGAGCTGCTGTGGTATTGCCACCAATAATAGACCATGGCTGTGCTAACGGGCTGGAGGGTACTGCGAATAACAATACGGCAGATGCGCCCATCGGGGCAATGAGATAGGGGATAGCACTAGTATCGCCCTCTATTAAAACGGTCACTAGGCCAGTTAACAAAATGCCGACAAAAGCGCCAATACCAGCACGTAGGCGCTCGGTATGATTAACGGCAATACGTTCTGGGACAAAGCCTTTCAGCCAGTTTTTAAGTTTATCCAAGCTTGTGAACCTAAGTAGATTTTTAAGGATATTACACTATGCACCAATTAAGCGCACCAGATTAGTGCGCTGATATTGTGCATGGTAGGCTGGGCAGTGGTTTGCACATGCTAGGGATGCTTTATTTGCATGTAAATTGCTTAAAGCAGGGCTATTCTATAAAATCCTACTTTATAGAATAGCATCATTGATTTTATTCGTATTTTTCATCGTTTTATTTTCTCAAGGATTTCTCATGTCAAAAATCATTTTCAAAGCAGGCGAAGCTACTGTTTACTCAGAAGGTAAAGACGTTACCGCAGCGATGCCAGAAATCTTAATCGGCGCGGTTGACGGCCCAGTAGGCCAAGCGTTTGCAAACTTAATGGCACAAAGCAAAGGCCACACTGCAATGTTTGCGGTACGTGATATCAACCAATTGGTACGCCCAGTATGTATGACCGTACCAAAAGTAACATTAAAAGGCAGCACAGATGTAGCTTTGTTCGGTGGTGTGGTGCAAGCAGCTACTGCTGATGCGATTTTGGACTGTGTAATCGAAGGCATCATTCCTAAAGAGCAAGCAAATGATCTATGTATCATCAGCTTAGTGTGGATTGACCCAGGTTGTATCGAGCTAGAAAAGGCTGGCACTTTAGACAAAGCCGACATGTACAAAAACAACTACGATGCGACTAAATTGGCGATCAAACGTGCATTGAACGACGAGCCTAGCATTGATGAATTAATTGCTAACCGTCACAAAATCAAACACTGCATGTGGGAAGATTCTTGGGATCAAAAATAAGATAATTTACTAAGTTATCTGAATCTATATAGATGCTTAAGCTTTATAGGCTTCAGCATCCAAATTTAGGTGAACAAAAAAGCGGCTTATAGCCGCTTTTTTTATTTCTTAATTTAAGATATCACTGACAGTACGTGCCAGATTAAGCGCAGAAAAACCAGTTTTTAACCATTTGAGCACCCGGCTAGGGCGAATAACGCTAATAGCGGTGGTGACTCCTAGCATTAAAATAGGGTGTTGCCGTACGTAGCGCACAAGCTGAAAGCCTCGGTAGGCAATGGTTAGTGGTTTGCCTAAGGGGGCGATATCTTGTGCGAGTAAAGCACGTTGCGACGCCGCTTTAAGGATTAGTTTTTCGCGGCGCTCTGCGATGGTTGCGCGTTTAGGGCTCACAAATCGCTCCTAATCTCTGCTGGTTTCTTGATGATCTTTCACCAGCTCGGCTAAGCTGGCTTCGAACATCCTAGGCATGGATTTTAGCGCGCGAATCGCTAGCGCACCAATGATGCCGCCAGTGAAAATAAATAAACCCGTGAGCAGGCTTAACACCAGCAAGCGATGCGTATCCCAAAATAACACCACGATCAGGATTGCTAGCAGCACCATGCCAAAGCATAGGCAAAACAGGGCAACAAAGGTCATCGCCAGTAAAGAGATTAAACGCTCGCGTCCCTCTTCTAAGTCTGTGCTTAGGAGTTCAAGACGCGTGTGTACAACCCCAATACAGGTGTTGGTGAGCCTTTTCAGTGAGCCTAATAGCCCATCATTGTTATTGCTATCACTCATTGCAATTAACGGCGGCCAATAAGTAAGCCAACCACTAAGCCAACGCCAGCTGCGATGCCTACCGCATGCCAAGGTTTGTCATGCACATAGTCATCTGTTGCACGCGCAGCTGCTTTGGTTTTTGCAACCAATACCTCTTGCGCATCAGCTAGTTTTTCTTTGGCAACAGCGAGTGACTCTTCAGTTTTTGCACGTAAATTTGCCATTGCTTCGCCGCCTTGGCTAGCCGTCGCTTTTAATAAAGCCTCTGCATCTGCGATGACTACTTTGAAGTCGGAAATCAATTGCTCTTTAGAAACATCTACTGGTGAAGGTAAATTGTTGTTGTTCATTTATGTTTCTCCTTGTGTATTGTTGTTTGAGAGAGGTCTGACCGCCATCGAAACGTTAGATTCAATTTAATTGATGGTGATGATAGTTTTATCCTACGCCTTGCTTGGCAATAGGGCAAGAAGCGTGTTGCTAAGATGAGACGTGTGTTAGTTTTAAAAGGATATTTCGCACCGGAGTGGGAATGGCGGCACCCAATGCGTCTTCGATATTGAGCCAGATTGCGTTTGCTTCGCGCGCCTGTAGCGCATGCTGGCTAACGGTGAGTGGCTGCGGCTTGATATGCAACTTAAAATGGGTAAAAACGTGGCTGATGGTTGCTAATGGCGCATCTATCGTTGTACTGACCCCAAATTGACTGAGCGCAATCGCTGCGTAATCCTGATGCTGTGTATCGTCCCACTCCGGAAAGCTCCATAGGCCGCCCCATATGCCGCTTGCTGGCCGCTTAACTAGCATCACCTCATTGCCTTGCCGCAAGATAAGCATGGTAGTGCTTTTTTCGGGGATGCTCTTTTTAGGTTTGGGCGTGGGTAGAATGGCGGTGAGCTGTTGTTGATGGGCTAGGCAAGAGCTAGTCAATGGACAGGCGCTGCATTTGGGCTTGCTTCTAGTGCATACGGTGGCGCCTAAGTCCATCAAGCCTTGGGTGTAGGCCACCATGTCGGATTGCGGCAATAGGCTTTCAGCCAGCTGCCATAGTGCCTTTTCAATTTTGGGTGAGCTAGTCCAGCCAGCGATGGCAAAGTGCCTTGCCAGTACCCGTTTTACATTGCCATCCAAAATGGTTTGTACCTGATGAAAGGCAAAAGAAGCGATTGCGGCAGCAGTGGAACGGCCAATGCCGGACAGTGTCTGTATGGTGTCGAAATCTTGCGGGAACTGCCCGGCATGTTCATCCATAATGGTTTGTGCAGCATGGTGCAGGTTACGCGCTCTGGAGTAGTAGCCTAGGCCGCTCCAGTGTTGCAGTACTTCATCTTGGCTGGCGTTAGCCAGTGCTGCAATAGTGGGGAAGCTGGCCATGAATTTGCTGTAGTAACCAATTACAGCCGCCACCTGGGTTTGTTGCAGCATGATTTCTGACACCCAGATTGCGTAGGGGTCTGTAGTATTTTGCCAAGGTAGATCGTGCCGTCCGTGTGTTTTTTGCCATGTAATCAGGCGGCTGGCAAAGTCAGTCATGAATCAAGCTACTTAAATAGAAGTGAAAGTGGAGATAGGGTTAACAGTAGGCAACTTAAAATTTAAACAGTTTTTTAAGTTTCTGCTCGGCTTTTTCTTTCGCTAGCTCTTCAGTAGATTTTGGCTGTTCTGCAGTGCCGTCTGCCGGTGCAGTAGCGCTATCTGCAGGTTTGTTTTTATCGAGCAAGCCTTTTAGTGTGTCCACTTTGTTACCATCGCCCACCAGCGCTTTCACGGCGCCAGCTTTGTCACCACCTACTTTGTCTATTAGGTTGGATTTTGCAATCGCGGTGCCCAGTGCGGCAAAATCAATGCCGTATTTAGGCGCTGAGAAGGTACCGGTCACCTTGACGGGGATGGATACGCCGGCGAGCGAGTCTAGCTCTGCACCGCCTTGGCCTTTAAGGGATTTAACAATAGTAGGTTTAGCCAAGTAGTTAATGGTTTCGTTCGCGATATCTACATCGCCACGGCTGTCGCCTTTGGCTAAGCGCAAAATAGGGGCCTTCATGGCGAGGTCTTCGTTGTGGGCGACCCCATTTTTAATGTTAAATGATGCCGTGAGTTCACTGAAGTCAGTTTTTTGCGTTTGGTCAGCGCCAATGCTGTTTTTGTCTTTGAAAATATTGATTTTAGATTTGGCATTGCGAATGGTGCCTGCAATGTCGATACCTTTGATTGCACCATCAGCCAGTTGCAGTGACGATGTACCATTGAGCGCTTTTTTCATGGCACCAACGGTATTGCCCGCTGCGGTTACGTCAACACTGAGTGTGCCTTTGCCGTCCAACATATCATTATTAATGGCATCTACTAGCAAAGGGCCAATGGCGATGCCCTTCATGTCTTGTTTAAAGGCGATGCTGGGAGTGCTGCGTGCGTCCACCCTAAGTGAGCCGTTCATACTGCCTTGATACAAATTTGCAGAGAGCGGGGCAATAGTGGCAACGCCATCCGCTGCCTTTAAGTCAACACGTACGTTAGACGCCTTGGTTTTACCGTACCTTAAGTTGCCAATACGGATAGAGCCATTGGCATTCAGTGCTTTCAGCGCGCTTAAATCCAGCGGTGCATCGCCAGTGTTGGCTTTGGTTTCGGTGGCTGGTTTGTCGCTGGCAATGATGTACTTATCCAGATTCAGCTGGTCAATATCGAGGTCAAAGCTGTAAAGCGGCTTATGGAACTGGCTAATGCCCAAGCCACCTTTAATTTGGCTATCGTCAAACTTCACATTTAAGCCGGATAACGTCAGTTTTTGCCCGTCGGCTTTCACGTTAACATTGAGGCCAGATAAGCGATATTTATCATAACTGATTTGCCCAATATTGATTTTTCCGTCTAACAGTAAATTAGCCAATGCCGACATGTCTGCTGGCTTTTGGCTGGCAGCTGTCGCCTGCTTAGCTTCGGCTTTCTGGGCATGGTTTGTGCCTAACAGCTTGTTTAAGTCCAAGGCATCCGCAGTTAAATTAAACTGGATATTGGGTTTTTTAAAGTTAGCGAGTGCGACATTACCGTTAAGCTTGGTGTTATCCACATTCATCAAGAATTTGCTATGCACTTGCTCTTGCTTGGCGTCCGCATGCAAACTCAAATCAAAGCTCACTTTGGCGCTGCCATTAGGGATGGCAGGGTCTTTAATGTCGATATTGCCTGCAAATTTTGGTAAGTCAAAAATCAGGCTTTCCAGATTGCCTTGGAACGGAGATGAAAACTTGCCGTTAATGCTGCGCTTGCCTTGTGTGCCACTAATGTCACCACTGATACCGCTGCTTTGTAATGCTTTAGGCGATCCTTTAATGTCAGCCAGTACTAAGTTGGCTTTAAAGCTGTCGCTCGCTTTTTCTTGGCTTAAACTCACGGTAATTTTTTTGCTGGTGACTTCATCTTTTTGCGCAACCAGTGCGGGTGCGTTTAAATCCAAGGTGACTTTGGCACCGTCAAATTGGCCGGCTAAGGCTAATTTCAAGCTATCAACTAAGAACTCACGTGTTTCCGGTTTGGCATCAACATCACCGCTCATGGTGATGGCAACGTCTTTACCGCCTAGCAAGTCACCTTTAATGCTGGCGTCTAGGTTTTTTGCGGCAAAATGCTTGGCTTCAGGGTCTGCAAGGAAAGTGCCTTTGAGTTTTACATTAGCCGCCAGCGCTGGTTGATTTGCCGTTGCGCTAAAGTCCGTGGCTAAATCAATTGGCTCAGCTAACGCGATGTGACCAGAAGTTAAATTGAATTTAGAAAGCGCATATTTTGCACCTGTGCCTTCATCGGAATAGTTGACGGCAGAGTTGGTGACTTTAACGCCATCTACATCAAATTTAATTTGCTCGGACTCTTCTTCATCCTTGCTGAGTAAGTCATCAAAGTTAGTGGTGCCGTCTTTATATTTAATGATATTAGCCTGCGCGCCATCAATATAGACGGTATCTACCACTAGCTCTTTTTTAAGCAAAGGCAACAGTGCCAGTGCCACTTTCGCGCCTTGAATCGAGGCGAAGGTTTGCTCAGAGTTGTGTTCAGAGATTGAAAGCTTGCCTAAATCTGCCCCGATTTTTGGCCAGAAAGCGAGCTTGATATCACCCTCAATATTCAGGGTGCGCTGTTTTTTCTCTTGCACTAGCTTAATAATCAGCGGCTTGTAGTCATTGGGGTTGAATGTGGCAGAGATAACGGCAACAGCCAGAACTAGCAAAGCAACTATGCCAGCTACGCCATAGAGACCGTATTTCAATAATTTTTTCATGATGTCACCTTATTAAGTCTTATTGATGATTCGATGATTGTCACCATCTGTATCCCGTGTTTTTCTTAGTGTACAGTCCAGTCCACCAAGCCTGTATACGCCGTTAGCAGTACGATTCCGCCAAACGCAAGGCGATACCACGCAAAAATTGTAAAGTCATGATGGCTGACATAGCGAATAAGCGCTCTAACTGCAATCATGGCACTAATGAAGGAAAATATAAACCCCATTGCCCATGCACCCATGTCATCCATGCTGAGCAGGGCTCGATCTTTGTACATAGAGTAAATAGAAGCAATGCCTAGGGTTGGGACAGCGAGAAAAAATGAAAATTCCGCGGCTGCTTTACGTGATAAGCCAAAAAATAGCCCGCCGATGATGGTAGATCCAGAGCGAGACATGCCAGGAATCAGCGCAACCGCTTGCGCTAGCCCTAGTTTTAAAGCGTCTAAGGGGCGAATGTCATCCACGGTTTCTATGGTGACCGTATGCGTACGCTTCTCTGCCCATAAAATAATAAACGCACCAATAATAAAGGCCAGAGCAACCGGCACGGGTTTAAATAGGTACGTTTTGATGGTGTCACCAAATGTCAAACCTAAGATTGCCAGTGGTAAGAAAGCAATGGCTAAGTTAATGATTAAGCGGTTGGCGATGGGGTCGCGTCCTATACCAGCAAATGTGCTTACAAAACGCCTACGATATTCCCACACTACCGCTAGTATGGCACCGAGTTGAATTGCAATATCAAATACATTGCGCTTTTCATGATTCATGAAATTGAGCAGGTCACCAGCCAGTATTAAATGCCCTGTGCTGGAGATAGGCAAGAACTCGGTAGCACCCTCAACAATGCCCAGTATCGCGGCTTTAAGTAGTAACAAGATATCCATAGGCTAATTTTAATAAAGAAAGGGGTTTTTATGTGGCAACCATGTGCACAAGCAAAGGTTAACGTATTGTAATTTCAATGTGCATAGCAAGGCTAGGCATCATGGGTTCGCATTTGCATGATGGAATAGAAACGGCGCTTAAGCGCCGTTTCTATTGTGATGTATATTATTTAAGCATACCCATGACGGCTGTGAGCAGGCTGCCTGAATTACCGTCCACTTCACCGTTCGGCGTCATTTTGTCGATGGCCTGCGGTAAGTATTCTGCAATTTTTTCGCTGATGTCACTAGGTGACATGTTCAGCTTTTCAGCTATGCCGGCAATGCTGTCACGGCCTAACACTTCAATCACTTGATCGGCAGAAATCGGCTGATTATCGCCTTTGCCAATCCAGGATGCAGCTTGTTCAGCAAGGCCAGCCTCATTGAACTTAGCGACCACGCCTTCCAAGCCACCATTTTGCTTAAACAGATCCATAGCGATTTGCAGCATAGTGCCTTTGTCGCCGCCCATGTTGCTTAACACTGCGCCAGCTAAACTATCAAATAATCCCATGATGAAACCTCGCTATCAATAATTAATCATTAAGCCGGATGCTACATTAAAAGCGCTCGTCGTTGCGTAAATATCGCCATTCGCCTACCGGTAATTTACCTAAAGTCACACTGCCAATACGAATACGTTTTAAGCCTACTACGTGCAACCCGACCATTTCGCACATACGGCGAATTTGGCGTTTTTTGCCTTCGCGTAATACAAAACGTAATTGATCTTCATTTTGCCAGCTTACTTTAGCTGGTTTTAATTTCACGCCATCTAAACTTAAGCCATAATTTAAACGTTTTAAATCGGCATCGCTCAGTTCACCCGTCACACGCACTAGGTATTCTTTTTCTACGGTAGAGTCTTCACCAATCAAATGGCGCGCAACGCGGCCGTCCTGAGTGAGTACTAACATTCCTGTAGAGTCAATATCTAAGCGGCCAGCAGGCGCTAAGCCATGCAGCATGCCGCGGTGGAATTGTTTTGGATGGTGGTGATGTAGCTCAGGGTCATCTTCCCACTGGTTGTCTGGGTGGACTAATACGATTGCTGGTTGATAACCATCTTCAGCTTGGCCACTTACATAGCCCACTGGCTTATGCAAAATAATCGTGACATTTTCTGCCTGATACTCTTGCGCATAGCTACTGATTACAATTTCAGCATCTGGCGCAATGCGTGAGCCTAAGGTATCGACGATTTCATCGTTGACCTTGACCCAGCCGTTCACAATCCACTCATCCGCTTCGCGGCGTGAACACAAACCACGCTCTGCCATCACTTTGGATAAACGAGGCAAATCTGGCTGGCTAGCGTTTGCTTTAGCTGCAAATGATTCTTTATTGGAGCGGTTTTTATCAAACTCGCTGGCCACAAAACCATCGCGCACTTTACCGCCACGACGTGGCGGGTTACGGTAAGCGCCTTCACGGTCTGCTCTATCGCGCGTGGTTTGTGAGCTATCTATTCTGTGAGCATCTGGTCTGCGTGCATCCGGATCAATTGGGCGCGGTGATGGCGCACGGCTATCTGGTGTTTGTGCTCTAGGTGTAGCTGATGTGTGTAAGGAGCCATCATGACGGTGGTTACGCTGACGTGGCGCATCTTGATACGCTGGTCTTGCTTGATCTCTAGATTCACTTCTGGCACGCACAGGCGCGCTCATTTCTGGTTCGCTAGGGCGTTGTGGCCTAACTGGCGCTGTTGTTCTATCACGCGTAGGCGTGTTTGTGCGGCGTACAGGTGCTTTACTTGCCACATTGCTTGGGGCATCACCAGATTTTTTTGAGAGTTTTAGAGTAGTCAAAAGTTTTTTCCTTGAATGTTGCTATTTTACGCCTTTTTTATAGGCTAGGCGTGAATACAATTGATTGAATTTAAAACAAAACAGCAGCGATAAGCTGGCTGTTTTAATAGCATCACACTCAAAAATGAAGTTTACTTAAAAGTTAAGTATTTAGTGATCTACTTTACCAAACCACACGCTTTTTAGTTTGACGATTTTATACAATAAGCCGGTATTTTCATTAGAGAGTGCATCTAAGAATAGGGATAACCTGCGTGATTTAATCACCGTGTAAAACGTGAGTATGCTTACCGGCACAAAGATGCCTACAAAGTAGGCGAATTTTTCTATGATAGTTGTTTGAGAGAAGTCAAAAATATTCATACCTAGCAAGCCACTGGTCATGGTGCCAATTAAACCTAAAATGGTGACCACTGTTAGCCTTACTACCGTATCTGCTTGGCGTTTGATTTCTTCGCCTTCTAAATATTCAGCCATATCCATAATGCGGCTACGTGTTTTTTTAAACAAATCTAGTGTGTTTAATTGCTTATGCATCATGGCAAATATATCTTTTGCGACAGCTTGATCTGACACGCTCTCAAACCAATAGCGATGGGTAAATCGCAAGAACACCCCCATGACATTACGGATGCTTTGTCTAAATGTTTTGATAGAAGCTTCATCTTCAATATTTAGGCGGCTAATGGCTTGTACCATGCGGTCTGACAGCATTAAGAGGGCAGCTTTTTGGAAGTGGGCGATTAAAAACAATAAGAAGTATTGGCTTTGATAATTGCGCTTAATCCCTGTTTTTTCATTGGTGTACACACGATGCTGCTGACTGCCAACGACAATAAAATTTTGCCCTGTACACATGATGCGAGTGGTGCTCCATGGGTCATTCTTGTTGTTATCCCAGTAGCGGTCATAACAGTGTTTTTGTTCAAAATTGACTAAAAAATCTTCAGTAAACGGCAACGTTTCAGAATCCCACGGCTGAGTGACTAAACCTAAGCGTATTAAATCACCACGAGTGAGTTTCGTGACGTCTTCAAACGCGAGGTAGGCCATTAAAGGCATGCGCTGATATTCAATTTCACGATAACGAATGCTGCCTTCTTGGCTGGAGTAATGCTGCACCAACGGGTGCATTAAGAACTCCCAATGCAATGAAACGCAGGGTACGTGGTTATCTTTTACAAAGGCTAAATAGCGGGCTTTGTCTTGGTAATCTGAGCTTGAAAGAACATTGCCTTGCTTATCTAACCACTCAATACTTTTTGCGCAGTGACCAGCGTCACCATTTTCTTCCCAGTAATTGGGGTAGGTGCGTCCCAAGCGGTACAGTACTTCCATGGCATGGTTGAGCTGGATGTTCTCTCCAGTGACTTCAAGTGCTAAGAACGCGACATCAATATCATAGAAAAAATATAGCTCAATATGGGCTACTTTTAATACGATAGGCGCTTCTTCATTATCGAGCGTAATGCGAACTTGATTAACATCGGAACGTGAAAATATATGAATCGGTGATTCGCCATAGCCACCAGAGTCACGCCCATGCTTACCTTCGCCATATAAAAAGCGCTGCGCAAACGGCATGAACGTAACAAACTCTTGGTAACGCACTTCACTTAAAGTTTGTTTGGCTAATGAGAATTCATCTTGAATTTCTTGCCAAGGGCAGTTTTCAGCTTTAAGAATATCCCACGGACGCTGGATCTTCTGGCTATTGGATTCTGAAATCAGTTGGACAGGCCAAAGTAGGGTTTGCCTAAAGTCAGCAACGACACTGGATTCAATATTGTTCACAACGTAGCCAGATTAAGATTGATAGTCATTAAAGTTTAGCATAATGCCGGTTGTGTGAAATACACGCAGAGATAAAGCAGGTAAATAAGACTTAACCCTAAGCTAAAAGTAAAAAAGCCAGCAAAAGTGCTGGCTTTTTTATTGGCTAAGGAGTTTGTTTAAACTTAAAACAAACCCAGCAAAAAGTGTTTAGACCTTTTGGTAAACTTCAGAACCTTTTTTCACAAACTCAATGGCTTTTTCCTGCATGCCTTTGGTCAGCGCTTCTTGTTCAGAAACACCTTGCTCAGCTGCGTAATCACGTACGTCTTGTGAGATTTTCATTGAGCAGAAGTGTGGGCCGCACATTGAGCAGAAGTGTGCTTGTTTTGCGCCTTCTTGTGGCAATGTTTCATCGTGGAATTCTTTAGCTTTCTCTGGGTCTAGGCCTAGATTAAATTGGTCTTCCCAACGGAATTCGAAACGTGCTTTTGATAAAGCATTGTCACGGATTTGTGCGCCAGGGTGACCTTTTGCTAAGTCTGCCGCGTGTGCTGCGATTTTGTAGGTGATGATACCAACACGTACGTCTTCTTTATCTGGCAAGCCTAAGTGTTCTTTTGGCGTTACGTAGCACAACATAGCACAGCCGTACCAGCCGATCATGGCAGCGCCGATACCTGAAGTGATATGGTCGTAACCAGGTGCGATGTCTGTGGTTAATGGGCCTAATGTATAGAATGGAGCTTCACCGCAATGTTCTAGTTGCAGTTCCATGTTTTCTTTAATCAGGTGCATCGGTACGTGGCCTGGGCCTTCGATCATACATTGTACGTCGTGCTTCCAAGCGATTTGGGTTAATTCACCCAATGTTTTCAACTCAGCGAATTGTGCTTCATCGTTTGCATCGTAGATTGAGCCTGGACGTAAGCCATCACCTAAGCTGAATGAAACGTCGTACTGTTTCATGATTTGGCAGATGTCTTCAAAGTGTTCGTATAAGAATGACTCTTTATGATGCGCTAAACACCATTTCGCCATGATAGAACCACCGCGTGACACGATACCTGTCATACGTTTTGCTGTCATAGGGATGTAAGCCAAGCGCACGCCAGCATGGATAGTGAAGTAATCCACACCTTGCTCTGCTTGTTCAATCAAGGTGTCACGGAAGATTTCCCAAGTTAAGTCTTCAGCTTTACCGTTTACTTTTTCAAGTGCTTGGTAGATAGGCACGGTACCGATAGGCACTGGTGAGTTACGGATAATCCACTCGCGTGTTTCGTGGATGTTTTTACCTGTTGATAAATCCATCACTGTATCGCCACCCCAACGTGTACTCCATACCATTTTTTCAACTTCTTCACTGATAGAAGAGCCTAGTGCTGAGTTACCGATATTCGCGTTGATTTTTACCAAGAAGTTACGGCCAATAATCATTGGTTCGATTTCTGGGTGGTTGATATTCAAAGGAATAATCGCGCGGCCACGAGCTACTTCTTCGCGCACGAATTCTGGCGTAATCATTTTAGGAATGTTTGCACCAAAATCTTGGCCAGCATGTTGTGTTTGCAACAGCGCACTCATGTTTTCACGGCGTTGATTCTCACGAATAGCAATGAACTCCATCTCTGGAGTGATAATGCCTTTACGTGCGTAATGCATTTGCGATACGTTTTGGCCTGCTTTAGCGCGCAATGGTTTGCGGTGCAGGTTAAAACGCATTTCTGAAAGCTCTGGGTCAACTAAACGTTGGTGACCAAATTCTGAAGTAGGGCCGTCTAATTGCTCTACATCGCCACGCTCCATAATCCAGCCGGTACGCAATGCAGGCAAGCCGTTACGGATGTCGATGCTGATGGTTGGGTCTGTGTATGGGCCTGAGGTGTCATAAACAACAACTGGTGGGTTTTTTTCTGCGCCAAAAGCAGAAGGGGTGTCGCTTAATGAAATTTCGCGAAACGGTACGCGAATGTCTGGGCGTGAGCCTTCAACATAAACTTTGCGTGATTTTGCAAAAGGGGTGGTTGCGCTCTCATCAACAGAGGCAGTTTCATTAAGAAACTTGGTAAGATTTTTATCGGTGGCGTTCAAGTGTGGCTCCTAGCAAAAACGTAAGGAGCAGAAAAACTGCGTGCCCTTACTTAATTTATTTGTAGGAAAGCGGATTGATGCTTTCCTACGGCGGCATGACCCGCATCAGGTTCGAAGGGTATATCTCACTGGATTTTGTTAAAAATACAGACCCCTAGCAATTAGCGAAATATACGCTAAATTTGCTATAAAACCAAGTGTTTAAGTCAAGTGTTTAATTGGTGTAACTTGTGGATTAAAGTACGGTGCGAGATTGCCGTAACTATTATGTGCGTTGGGCAGAGGAACTGCTGCGCATATATTGGCTCTATTGAATGGTGGTCTGGCAGGTTGCTTGGCGTGGTTGAGTGCCGGTTTTTGCTGTGGAACGCTTAAAAAGCAGTGATTAAGCGTGTTTTTTGGTACACTTGTGCTGTACGTATCGTATTTAACTCGAACTTAAAATGGTATTGGTGAAATTATGGCATTAGCTATCTATATCGGTTATTACCTTGTGGCGATTACAGCGCTCTTTTTTCATTTCACTGGTCATTTAGAGCGCTGGGGTATGGAGTGGGTGATTTTGCTGTTGGCGGCAACCGTATTTCCTGTTGTGCTTTACGTTTAAGCCTTTAGCTTTAATCTGCCGTCGCGCATTACATATCTAACTCTTCATTATTTTTTTGTCACAAACTCACGCGCCAGTCTTGCTTGTTTTTTCAGACCTAGGTTAACAGCGCTTGGCAGCACGCCATTGAGCCAGGCGAAGAATGTTTCTGGCTGCCCAATAAATAATTCCTGTTTTTGATGTTCAATTGCTTTCACAATCATTTGTGCCACTTTTTCCGGGTCATCAATATTGCCGCCGGTTTTAGCCAGCATCGCTAGTGTTGCTGCGTCGTTCATCGGTGTGTTGACGCCACGCGGGGCAATGTAGGTAACGCCAATATTGGTATCGCACAACTCGCGGCGTAAAGCCTGTGAAAAGCCGTGTATTGCAAATTTGGTGGCACAGTAAGTGGCATAGTGCGGAAAGCCTAATGAGCCCAAAATAGAGCCTATCATCACCAGCTGACCTTGGTTGTTAGATTTAAAGTGCGGTAACAGCGCATTGGTCAGTTGAATCGGCGCGGTGACGTTGGTTTGTACCATTTGCGCTATGCGCTCAGAGCTTTGGTCTTCAAACTGAATAAAATCCAGAATCGCTGCATTATTGATTAGCACATCTATGCCATCAAATAAGTGCAGGGCTTGTTGGGCCACTTGCTGTACGCTGCCAGCGGCTTCTAGATCAGCCACAATGGTTTTGGCCTTGCCGCCTTTGTCTTGAATTTGTTGGCTTAATGCAGCGAGTTTGTTGCTATCGCGCCCGACTAGAATCATGTTTGCGCCTTTGCGTGCCAGCATCAGCGCTAGATGTTTGCCTATGCCGCCAGTGGCGCCAGTGAGTAGAATGCATTTGTTTTTTAGTTGCATATAGTGACTCTATTTAAGTAACCCTATTCAATCTTGCATGTATTCGGCTTCTATTGTACGGAATATATTGCCATATAATCTATAAAATGTTTTAGCACTATGAATCAGTAAGGCTTGGTCTTCAGCATTGGTGACTTGGTTCATTAAGCTCTCATAAAAAGTAACGTGGCTAATATCAAGTGAGCCATGTGAGAGCAAGTAGCTAAAGGCTTTTTTCGGCAGATTTAATGACTGCATGAGCGCTTCACCCGCATGCGTGGCAACCGCAGTGCTGGTGCCTTCTAACACCAGTACCATGCCAAAAAAGCCAACCGGGTTCACGCGGTTAATCATGTCGTAGGCATAGGCCACCATGACTTCGGTGGCGAAACTCGGGCTTTGGCTTGCTGTAGTGCTATGACGTACCGCCTCTTTATCGCCGCCACATGCTTCAATATCATTGAGCACCCATTCCTGATGCCCCATTTCTTCTTCAATATATTCACCGATGGCAGTGCGCAGCCATTCATAATGCGCTGGCAGGCGGCCGCCGCATGCCATAAGCAGAGGGGTGGTGTGCTTCACATGGTGGTAAGCCTGGGTTAAAAACCCTATATAAGTTTCGCGTGAAATCTTGCCGGTAGCGCCTCTGGTAATGAGCGGCAGGCTGAGTAGTTCATTACGTTCTTTTTCAGTGGCCTGTAGTAATCTTTGGTAAAAGTTCATATGCATTATCTTTCGTAAAGCGCATTAATTTTTTGCTGGTAATGTTGCCAAATCACGTCTCTACGGTTTCTGCCGTTAGCCGTAAGTTGTTGGTTGTTTAGCGTAAATGGTTCATCGGCCGGCAGCCATTGCGTGATTCTGGCGTAGTCTGGCAAGCCATGATTAATGCTTTGTATCGTGGCTTTAATCTGCGCTGTGGTGCTATTTTTGCCTGGTACGATAATCGCGGTGTTCCATGGTTTTGCCTCGCCAAACAAGGCAGCCTGTGCGATGCCCGGCGAAATGTTCAACTCGCGTTCCACCCACTCTGGGGATACATTGCGCCCGAATGAGGTGATAAAGATGTTTTTTTTACGGCCAGAAATCACCAAATAGCCATCTGCATCAAGGTAGCCAATATCTCCGGTGTAAATCTGCGGCGCATGGGTGGCGGTTTGCCCTACGTAGCCTAAGTAAGCATTGCCGCTCACCACAACTTCATGCTCGTCTGTAAAGCTTACGCTTAGATGTGGCAACACCTTACCCACCGTACCAATTTTATTAAACGCTGGGGTGTTGAGCGCTACTACTGATGCACATTCAGAGAGGCCGTAGCCTTCATAAACCGGTATAGAGACTTGCTGTGCGCGTTTAAGCAGTGCTAGCGACACGGATGCGCCACCTACGGCTAAAAAGCGTAAGGTATCTGTAAGCTTAGCGCCTGTCTCTATTTGATGCACCATGGCATTGAGTAGCTCTGGTGTGAAAATCGCCGTGGACGCTTGCGTTTGTACAAAGGCATTGAGCAGTTTTTGAATATCCAGCCCAGTGGCGCGCGTTAAGCCGATGTCATCGCCAGGCAGTAATACACAGCAGGCACCGGCAAGCAGCGGTGCATAAACCCCCGCTACATTTTCTAATAAGGTGGCGAGTGGCAGCACGTTTAAATGAATGTCGTTTGAGGTTAACCTTGTAGCGTCGGCAATAGAGGTTGCCACACTCATCATATTGCCTGCGCTGAGGCACGCGCCTTTAGGGGTGCCTGTGGAGCCAGAGGTATAAGTGATTTTGGCGGTGTGAGTAGGTAGCACCGCCTTTGCTGGCGATTTTAATGCAAATTGCGTGAGAGTCTTTCCAGCCACGGTCCACTGTGTCTGACTGGCAATGTTATTTGCTAATAAGGGCTTAAACAGCTCTGGCTGGTCTGTGACTAGGATATCCACGCCTGCATCTGTAATCGCATGCAACCATTGTGTGTTTGAGAAAAAGAATGGTAGTGGAATAAGGGGGATGTGGCTTGCTAGCGCGGCTAAATCCAGCACTACCCAGGCCGGATGGTTGTCTACCGCCAAGGCAATGGTGGGTTGTTTTGGATGGTTTAGCTCCCCCCACATTTGTTGTTGCGCTTGAATCGCCGCCTGCAGCTCAGCATAGGTGAACTGACTATCTCTACCACGCAGCGCGATTTTATTGCCATGCTGGACTGCATGGTTTGCGATAGCATTGATAATGATATCTTGCTGCATAGCGTTTATAGCTGAGCTATACCTCTTACCGCCACGACTTGTGGTGAGTTGTCGTAATAGCGCCCCCATGCACTTTGTTCTGTAGCCGTTAGGCGAGATTTGTCGGCATTTTGTAGGGCATAAACATCGCGCCCGCCTTTAATCAGGCCATTTTGCAAGCTGTGGTGGGCGGTGGCGACGCACCACTCAACGTTATTATCTAAGCTATATTGAATGACATGTGCGATTAACACACCAGCATTGCGCGGGTTAGATACCGCTAAATTACCAATTTCAGTAATTTGCTGGCGTGTAATTGCACGGTTAAAGTGATTGGACATTACTGCTTCAATCGGCGCATCCAAATAGCGCTCTAAGAACAAGGGCTCCGCATCTGCTTTGCGCATGCCAAATGCCGCGACTAACTGGTTATTCTCCCCACGCAGGCTAATGAGCTGCGGCATAAAGTGCTGTATATCAGCACCATAGGTGTGTGCGAATACATCATGAATAAATTGTTCAACCTCGCGGCGATCAGACGCATCAACCTCAACGCTAGCAGCCTGGATATCGCTAGCAAGATGGCGTTTGGCTGCAGCAAAGGGTCGGGTTTTATACGCAGCTTCTGCATTAAAAAATAATGGACTTGCATTAAAACTTAGGCTCAGCATGTTGTCGTTCACCTTCAATTAATCATATATAACCTAAGGCAAGTAACGTGCCCATACCTCATTTTTAGGTGCATGTTTGCATCAGTCACTTTTGTTAAATAATTAGATATATATTTAACAATCAATAGGTTATGTTTGTTAATAAATTGGTGCTTAGCCCTTTCAGTCACATATGCATAGCATCTGTAGTTGTGCCCACCAAGCAAAGTGCATGCAAAAATGGTATGTAAGGTTGAGACTTATAAATTTACACCATGCAAATATTGCACTTAATTAAGGGGGCAATTAAGCATGGTGCAGTAAATTAATAATCTCTTCAATAACAACTAGTTATTGCCCAGTCACTACCCGCGCCAAGCTGGCGCCTTACAGCATTTTTGACATTGGGTTTATTGGTTGGTGCCGGTGATGGGTTTATTTTTTGGCAGAAATTCAACCTACGTCTTAATTTTAACGGCCGTGGATTGCCTGATTTGCGCCAATGTGCGGCGCTGAGATAGGTTTTATAAAACTGCGTTGTAGCTATTAAAGTCTATTCTGAGAGAAAAACGTCACTTAATTGCATTTAGGTACAGTGGGGTCGGTGCTGGTTTCACCATTAGGCAAAATCCATAACACTGGTTTAACGCGATTATCCAGTTTGCAGGCATCTACATAGGCAATGCTACCAGCTGTTTCCTGCACGTAGCGGATAGCGGCTTCGTCCGAATACAGTACATGCGGCGGTGACACGCCGTGGAAGTATAAGCCGTTCCAGTAGTCGCTTTGTGTGTTTGGCAAGCTGCCTAAGATGCTATTGGAGAAGTGCAGTCTAAGCGGGTTGTCTGGTGGCAGATTAATGGGATGAATGCGCTGGCCATGTGACCAGTAAGTTTTTTTGCGCCAGTAAATGAGTTTAAGCTCGCCCACAGCAATGCTTTTGATAGGGTTGTCATTAGCGACAATCACTGCAATCACAGTTTTATCTGCGGCAAAGCTAACCATAGGCAGGCACAGGCTGCTCGTTGCTAGCAAGATTGCAATCAGTAAGCGCATTTAGAACAGCACCGCAAATGAGGCTAAAAAGCCGCGAGGTGACTCAGGCTGGTCGCCACTGCCGCCGGTAAACTCCAGTTTCAATAACTGGGTGGGCTTAACGCGCCAAGTGGCGCCAAGTAGCCAGCGCTGTTGATGGCCTTCGTCAGGGCGCTGGAAGGTTTCAACACGCGCAATGCCATACCAGTTGGTGCCGACTGGTAAAGGGATGGCGGTTTGCAGATAGGCGCCATAGCCGCTGCTGTTGTTATGTTTATCCCAGCGCTGAAACGCCTCACCTAATATTTCAATGTCGCGGTAGTGCGTAAGAAAGTCTAGCCCCAGCATATGGTAACGAGCGTTAACGGTGTTTTTTTCATCAAACGACATTATGTTGATGCCTATATTGGCCTGCTGGCCAAACGCAATGCGTGCACCCTTGGTGTTTTTGAAGTTTAGCTCGTCACTGTTTAGATCTTGGTCTTTCAGTGTTTCTATAAATACGGAGTACTCTAGCGCGCTTGTATTCAGCGGTATTGCGCCAAAGGTCATGATGCCGTTAATTGCTGTTGGAAACAGCCTGCTGGTTGCAATGGGGCGGGAGCTTGTCCATACCAGAGGCGAGGCGTGTAGCTGGTTCCAGCGGCCAGTAGGTGTCAGGAAGCGCCCACCACGCAGGTTAATGTTGTCTGATAGGTTGTAATCTAAATAAAAACGCTCTAAATCAATATTGCTTTGTTTGCTGTGAAACTTGTTGTCATCATCCCAAGTAAGTGGCTTTTCTAACTCTAGTTCACCAAAAAACTTAAAGCGGCTTTCGTTTTCCCAAGTCAAAATCAGGCTGATTTCGTTAATGGCGGCACTGGCTTCTGATTCACGCGGCACCGTAATGCCAGCACTGGTGTAGCCGCCTAGCCTGAAGCCATCCATCACACCTTTTTGTAGTGCGGGTGGCTCCTCTGCATAGGCAACCTTGCACAGCAGCAGTAGCACGGCTACACTGCTGATACGGAATTTATTGATTAAATGCATGGATGCTCCAGGCTTTAAAATCAGCGATAATTTTTGAAATTAAATGCATACGCGGATTATATTCGATATCCATTGCAAAGCGTTGCGGCAGGTCAACAGGGAAGCAATACTGTATTAATCCAATACTGTATGAATCATAGGTGCTTAAGCACAGGCTAAATACTTTGAATCTATCCACCGTAAAATCAATGTCAGTAAAGAAATTGCTCTTGTTGGGTTTCTTGATGACGGCACTGCTGCCGATGCTGATAGTGACAGTGCTTACCTTTTACGAGGCGCGCACAGTATTGAGAGAAGAAATAGCGCGCGACATGCAAACACGCGCTAATGCAGCCTCGCGCCAGGTGGATAACATGATGTTTGAGCGGTTGCAGAATCTTGCCTCCTGGAGCCGCCTGGAAATCATGGATGAAGTAGTGATTGGTGACTTTGACAAGCGTTTATCTAACTTTCTCAATGAGCTTAAAGTAAGCTATCACGGGGTTTATCAGTCGATTTATGTTGTGAATAATCACAATGTGATCGTGGCTTCTAGCCAGCCCGCCGATATTGGCAAACCAGATGCAAGTGTACCGTTATGGCTGCAAATCTCGTTTGCAAATCGTATTGTGCGTTTGTATCAGCTGCAGCAGCACAAATTGCGCATGGCCAGCGACATCCTGGATGCCAATCAACATAAAGTGGGTACTTTATGGGTGGTTTTTGATTGGAGTGCAGTCACCAGCATCTTAGAAAGCACTTCCAATCAAGGCAGTGCGGCTGCGCTGATTAATCTGGATGACGCTCACCCCGGAACGCGCATTCTGGCAGAAACGCAGCACTGGAAAAAAATCCTGGCAGCCCATGATATTTCTGTCGATTCTGTCTTACAGCCTACTGCTGAGCCGCCGATATTTAACTGGGTTGTGTCAATTGCACAATATCGCTCCGTGGTGATGGCACCCGTGCATCGTATGGGCTATATGTTTATTCTGCTCCTGATTATTACCGGCTTACTGGCCGCTACCTTTGCAGCGCCATTGTCGGCGCGCATTACTCGGCCGTTGGCTAGGTTGACGGATTACGCTAATCACTTTATGCGCTCTACCAATGGGGCACCGCCCAAAGTGGATGGGCCGGCAGAGGTGCGGGCATTATCCAGCGCGTTTAGCAAAATGATGGATGATTTAACCTTGTCTAAAGAAAACCTGACCCGCGCCGCCAAGCTGGCGGTGGCAGGTGAAATGGCGGCGGCGATGAGCCATGAGATCAGAACACCGCTGGGGATATTACGCTCATCTGCTCAAGTGTTGGCGCGTGAGAAAAAACTGAGCCCAGAAGGGCAAGAGGTGGTGGCGTTTATCAATATGGAAACTGAACGTTTAAATAAACTGGTGTCTACGCTAGTGGATTCTGCGCGCCCACGTCCGCCTGAGTTTGCGGTGCACGATTTAGTGCCGATGGTAGAGCACGCGGTGGCAATGCTGCGTATGCAGGCCAATAAGAAGAGTGTTAATCTAGCCGTGGTACTGCCCAACCCTGCTGCAACCGAGGCTGTGAGCCGGGTGCTGGTCGAGTGCGATGCCGAGCAGATGACACAGGTGCTGCTGAACTTGCTATTGAATGCGATTCAGGTATTGCCTGCTGGTGGTAAAGTGGTGGCGTCTATTATTGATGCAGCAGACCATGTCATCATTAGCGTGGCGGATAATGGGGCAGGGGTAACTGATGCGCAAAAAGAACAGATATTTGACCCGTTCTTTACGCAGCGGCCAGGTGGTATTGGTTTAGGTCTGGCAGTGTCTAAGCAGATAGTAACTGCTCACTTTGGAACGCTGGCCGTTGAGAAAAGCACATTGGGCAGCAGTGGTGCAGATTTTAGAATTGAACTACCAAAACGACAACTGCTGCAAGATGCGGCGCCATAAGAAAAGTGAAATGGTAAAGTGAGATTATGTCAGACAGTACCAAATATATATTAGCCGTAGATGATGAGCCCAGCATGCTGCGCCTGCTAGAGATTAGTCTGCGTCAGGCTGGCTATCAGCCACTTACTGCCAAAGATGGGCGCGAAGCGCTGGATGTGATTAATACGCAAAAGGTGGATTGCGTGGTTACAGATTTACACATGCCGCGCATGGATGGCTTGCAGCTCCTGAAAGAGGTGCGTAAAACCGACGCCGAGTTGCCTGTAATTATAGTGACAGCTCAAGGTGAGATCAGCTCGGCGATAGACGCCATGAAAAATGGTGCTTCGGATTACATTCTGCGCCCGTTTGATTTAACCGAGCTGGAGTTGGCAATTCAGCGTGCGTTGTCTTTTTCACGCTTGGTGGTTGAGAATAGATTCCTGCGTGAAGATAAAGCAGTCGGTACCGGTTTGATTGGCAATAGCCCCGCGATGCAACATTTGGCTGAATCTATCCGTCAGGTAGCGCCCGAAAAAGCAACGGTGCTGGTAGCGGGTGAGACCGGCACTGGCAAGGAGTTGGTGGCGCGTGCCATTCATGCCGCCTCTCCACGTAATAATGCATTATTTGTTGCAGTGAACTGTGCGGCGATACCGCATGAAATGCTGGAATCCGAGCTGTTTGGACACGAAAAGGGCGCGTTTACCGGTGCAGTGAAAGAGCGTATCGGTAAGTTTGAGTTGGCCGATGGCGGTACGTTGTTTCTGGACGAAGTGACGGAAATGCCCATGCAGCTGCAGGCCAAGCTGCTACGTGCGCTGCAAGAGAATGTGATTGAGCGCTTGGGCGGCAATCGCCCGATTGCCGTGGATATTCGCGTAGTGGCGGCAACCAATCGTAACCCGCGCGATGCGATAAAAGACGGCAAGCTGCGCGAAGACTTATATTACCGCTTAAATGTGTTCCGTATTGATCTGCCCGCACTAAAAGCACGCAAGTCGGATATTGAGCTGCTGGCAACGCACTTTTTGGCTAAGCGCCGTGTAGAGATTTCAGCGCAAGCCGTGCAGGTGCTCATGCAGTATGACTGGCCGGGCAACGTGCGTGAGCTGGAAAATGTATTGGAGCGCGCGGCAATCATCAGTGGCAATCAACTAATACAGCCACAACATTTGCCGGCTGAAATGCTCAATAGCACCAGTGAGTTCATGGACGCCAATGCGTTAGGCCATGATGCAGAGACCGCTGAAGCGCCACACAACCCGCTGTGTTTACCCAACGCAGTGGAACAGCTCGAGCGGCAACTGATTGCTAAAGCGCTGGCGCAGACCAATGGCAACAAAAGCAAGGCGGCAAAAGTGCTGGAAATTAGCGAGCGCTCCTTATGGTATAAGTTGAGCCAGTACGGCATCAGCTAGTGCGCTGGTTGCCAGCCTTGTACACAGTATGGATTAGCGTAAAAGTACCTTAGCCAATAAGCACTTGCGTTATAATTAACATTAAATAAAACCCATTAGAGTAATCAACATGACACAAACAGCAAAAACAGTAGAAAGCGCTCAATTTAATATCGGTGAAGCCAGATTTAACATGATTGAGCAGCAAATTCGTACTTGGGAGGTATTAGATCCTGTCGTGTTGGCAGTGCTAGATGCAGTGCCGCGTGAAAAATTTGTTGCAGAGTCTCAGGTGGGCTTGGCATTTGCGGATGTGGAACTGCCTATCGGTGAAGGCCAAACCATGCTGTCACCTAAGTTGGAAGGCCGCATTCTGCAAGCGCTTAATATTAAAAAGACCGATAAAGTATTGCTAATCGGTACTGGCAGCGGCTATTTAACTGCGCTGCTGGCTACGTTGGCACAGCACGTACACGCGGTTGAAATTTACCCAGAATTATCTAATGCTGCGCAATATCGTTTACAGGCGCAAGGTATCCATAACGCTACCCTGTACGTAGGCGATGCGGTGAATGGCTTTGCTGCCGCTGCGCCGTATGATGTGATTGTGTTTACTGGCTCATTACCACTACGCCCGATTGCCGCCGAAAGCATGTTAAACGTTGGTGGTCGCCTATTTGCAGTGGTGGGCGAATCTCCAATTATGGAAGCCACGGTGACTGAGCGTGTGAGCGAAGCTTCATTCCGCCGTGAAACGATTTTCGAAACCTGCTTGCCAGTGTTGGAAAACGCGCCACAGGCCACCAAGTTTGCTTTTTAATCGCAAGTATTTATAAGCGCTCACTTTTTATATGCTTAAAGTCTTTATCAAATGCATGGTGTTGTGGTCAGCGTTGGTGTGCTACGCCCATGCTGATGACAAAGCCTATTCATTGATAGAGGTTTATCAGCAAGCGCTGGCCAATGATCCGACGCTAGCTTCAGCCTTGAGCGCCAATCAGGCAGCGCAAGAAACCATAGAGCAAGCCAAGGCATTGTATCGCCCCACGGTTAACTTAAATGCGGGCGCTACCGCCACGCAGTCTGATCTTAAGTATTTATCCGGGGCCAGCCCATTTAGGGTGCAAGGGCGTACCAACTATGAAGGCTATAGCTATGGCGTAGAGGCGCGCCAGCCGATTTACCGTAAAGATAGTCTGGTGCAAATTGATCAAAGCAAGGTTAAAGTTAGCCAAGCAGATAAACAGCTAAATCTAAGTAAGCAGGATTTGATTCTGCGCGTGACGCAGGCCTACTTTGATGTATTGCTGGCGCAAGACAAAATAGACCTAATCATTGCGCAGAAAGCCGCCATACTCAGCCAGCTGGAGCAAGCCAACGCTAATTTTGAGGTTGGCACTGCCACTATTACCGATGTGAACGAGGCGCAGGCGCGTTATGACTTAGTATTTGCACAAGAAATAGCGGCGGTGAATGAGCACCAGATAGCCCAGCGCGCGGTGCAAGCCATTACTGGGCAAATGCCGCAGAGGCTGGCTAGCGTTAAGCCAGAGATGGCAGCCACCAGTTTGACGCAGGGTGTGGATAAGTGGCTAGAGGTTGCCAACCAAAATAACTTAAAACTGCAGATTCAGCAGGATGCATTGGCGCTTTCTGCGCAAGAGGTAGAGCGTTTAAACGCCGGGCATTTGCCTACATTGGATGCGGTGGCGAATTATAACGACAATTACTCCAATGGCAGCGCCAACGGTATCGGCAGTGAGCTTAAAACCGCGGTCATCGGTCTGCAGTTACAAATTCCGCTGTATCAGGGCGGCGCTGTTAGTTCACGCGTGCGTCAGGCCGTGCTCAATCAGCAAAAAGCGCAAGACGATGTGCAAATTGCACGCCGCAGCGCAGAGCTTGAAACACAGCGCGCTTACCTTAATTTAAGCTCCAGTATTGCGCAGGTAAAAGCATACGAGCAGGCGTTGGTGTCTAGCCAAAGCCAGGTAGACTCTACCAAGCTAGGCTACGAGGTAGGTGTCCGTACTAGCGTTGATGTACTGAACGCGCAGCAGCAGCTGTTTAGTGCTAAACGTGATTTATTGCAGGCGCGTTATAGCTATTTGGTGAATATCATCCGCTTGAAAGCAACTTCAGGCGTAGTGGCTGAGGTGGATTTAGCGGATATTAACCAGCAGTTGGTGGTTGCAGGAGCGCATTGATATGAATATGCAGTATAAGGCAGACGTTGCGTTAAGCCAGCTGGTGGTGGTGGACGTGCAAACCAAGTTAGCCGCAGTCATGGCAGCTGACGATATGCAGGCCGTGCTTAAAAATTGCGGCATATTGCTGCAAGCTGCCAATATGCTTAATGTGGCCACGATTGTCACTGAACAATACCCTCAAGGCTTGGGCCATACTGTGCCTGAACTATCTGCGGTCAGCCCACATATCCATGCGGTAGAGAAAGTAAGCTTCTCTTGTTTGGCCGAGCCTAAATTTAGCCGCCAATTAACGCGTGATCATGCGCAAGTAGCGCTGGCAGGGATGGAGGCGCACATTTGCGTCCTACAAACCGCGCTGGATTTAATCGCCATTGGTAAACAGGTGTTTGTGGTGGAGGATGCCATCATTTCACGCACCCCGGCCAATAAAGCAAATGCCATTGCGCGTATGCGCAGCGCCGGCTGCATCATCACCAATACCGAGTCGCTAGTGTTTGAGTGGCTAGGGGTGGCGCAGGGCGATGCATTTAAGGCGATTAGTAAGCTGATTCGCTAGCTTATTTGCTCTGTATTCTTAGGCTTTAATATAAGCCTGCAGTATGGTTAAGGTTTTTTGTGTGGCGCCACGGTTCTGTGCGCTAAATTGAAAACTAGCATCGCACATAGCCTGTCTTTGCTGCTCATGCGCAAATAATTGCTGTAGTTTTTGGCTTAGATCATCTACATTCTGCACCCGGTTAGCTGCACCAGCCGCGATTGCCATTTTGGTGGCTTCTTCAAAGTTAAAGGTATGTGGGCCTACCAGCACGGGTTTACCCATGCTGCAGGCTTCAATCAGGTTTTGCCCGCCCAGCGGCAGTAAACTGCCGCCGATAAAGGCAACATCACAACTGGCATAGTAAGTGAACATTTCTCCCATCGAGTCGCCCAATAGGTAATGCGCGCTACTTGGTACCGCCACATCGTTAAGCGTGGAGCGGCGCTTGAAGGTGTCGTTGGATTTTTTTAGTAGCTCGGCTACTGCCTCAAAGCGTTGCGGGTGCCTAGGCACAATGATCGTTAGTAAGTCAGGGATGTTGGCTTTGCTCACCGCTTCAATAATCAAACTTTCTTCACCATCACGCGTGCTCGCAGCTAAAAATACCGGGCGCGTTGTGCCTAATTGCTGGCGTAATTGCGCCCCTAAGCTGTGTGCAGTGGCATGTGGGGCAACGTCAAATTTGATATTGCCGGTAATGCTTACCTCGGCTGCGCCTAAATCTTGCAGGCGGTTGGCATCTGCCTTGGTTTGTGCAGCAATGGCACTTAAGTTTTGTAAACCCTCGGTGAGTACTTTGCCTAGCTTACGGTAGCCTGTGGCAGATTTTTCTGAGAGTCTGGCGTTGACCAGCAGCACAGGGATATTACGTTGCTTGCAGCCTGCAATCAGGTTAAACCATAGCTCGGTTTCCATCAGTGCGCCAACTACCGGCTTAAAGTGCAGTAAAAAGCGGGCAACGGCAAACGGTACATCGTAGGGTAAATAAACTCGTGTAACACTATCCCCAAACAACTGCTCGCTGGTAGCGCGGCCAGTGGGTGTAGTATGTGTCAGTAAGAGTTGGTGTTGTGGATATTGATTGAGTAGCGCTTTCACTAAAGGCTCCGCAGCGCGCGTTTCACCGACAGAAACGCAATGCAGCCAAATCACTGGCTTTTGCACCGATGCTTGATAAAAGCCATAACGCTCACGCCAGTGTGCTAAGTACTCGGGCTGCTTTCTGCCGCGCCAAAGCAGCTTAAGCGGCGTAAACGGCAGCAATAGATAAAGTAAGCAGGTGTATAAGTTACGCGTCATTTTGTTATTCTGTACTGGGCAGGTGCAATATAGAGTTGTTGTATTTTCGCATAAATTTTTTCATATAGTTTTTTAAGCTGCATCGCAGTAGATTTAATTTGCCGATTTGCCCTAAGCCAGCGCCAGTGCGGCCTTGAAATTTGGCAAGAGAAATTTACACTTTTGGATAAAAATATTTATCGAAAAACAGCTTGACCTACCACTACAGAATGATTAAATTACTAAAAAAACACAATATATAGTGGTTAATGCGTGGTTGTGGTGGTGTTAAAAAGTTAGTGTGTGCTTACCATCTTCAACTGCGTTGCCGTTAAATAATACAGACTTATCTCATTGTTTTATCGTTGATTTAAGTCTACCAATAAGAGGGTAAAATAATGCTAAAAGCCGTAGATGCTGCTAAGAATTCAAGTACAGATGTTGAAAAAGAAATTCCGGTTCAACCTGTTTCACTGGATATTTGGGATAAAAAATATCGTTTGAAGTCTAAGCAGGGCGAAAATGTTGATCAAGACATGGATGCCTCATATCTACGCGTAGCACGTGCCTTAGCCGATGTAGAAACTACTGAAGAAAAACGTGCTGAATGGCATGAGAAATTCTTATGGGCATTGCGCCGTGGTGCTATCCCAGCAGGCCGTATTACTTCAAACGCAGGTGCGTTAGAGCATAAGCCAGCGACGTCTACCATCAACTGTACTGTTTCTGGTGTGATATCAGACAGCATGGATGATATTTTAGGCAAAGTGCACGAAGCTGGCTTAACCCTAAAAGCAGGTTGCGGCATTGGTTACGAGTTCTCTACTTTGCGTCCAAAAGGTGCGTTTGTGGCGGGTGCCGGCGCGTACACCAGCGGCCCATTATCTTTCATGGATATCTACGACAAAATGTGCTTCACCGTATCTTCTGCGGGTGGCCGTCGTGGTGCGCAAATGGCAACCTTTGATATCTCACACCCAGATGTGACAGACTTCATCAAAGCAAAACGCGAGAATGGTCGTTTACGCCAATTCAACTTGTCATGCTTAATCACTAAAGAGTTCATGGAAGCAGTAAAAGCGGATGCTGAGTGGAAACTAGCATTCCCTGTGACTGAAAAAGAATCCATTATCGATGGTTTGAATGTAAACGACGAAAGCCAAGTAGTATGGCGCGAGTGGCCAATCAAGGGTAAATACCTGACTAAAACCGATGGTGTAGATGCAGGCAAAGTAGCATGCCGTGTGTACAAAACCATCAAGGCACGCCGTTTGTGGGATGTGATTATGTCCTCAACATACGACTTTGCTGAGCCAGGCTTTATCTTGATCGACCGCGTAAACGAAATGAACAACAACTGGTTCTGCGAAAATATCCGTGCAACCAACCCATGCGGCGAGCAACCATTGCCACCATATGGCGCTTGCTTGTTAGGTTCAGTCAACCTCACACGCTTTGTGAAAAAACCATTTACCGATGAAGCCTACTTCGACTGGAAAGAATACCGCGAAGTAGTCGCGATTTTCACGCGTATGCTAGATAACGTAGTAGAAATCAATGGCTTGCCATTGCAACAGCAGCGCGATGAAATCATGCGTAAACGCCGTCATGGTATGGGTTACCTAGGCTTAGGCTCTAGCCTCACGATGATGAAAATGAAATACGGTGAAGACGAGTCAATCAAGTTCACAGAAGAAGTAACGCGCGTAATGGCGGAAGAGGGCTGGAGCGTAGGTGTGCAATTGGCCGAAGAAAAAGGCGCAGCACCTATCATGGATGAGAAGTTTGAAGTCACGGCAGACATGCTGGCAAAACGCCCAGAAATGGCGGCAGACGGCATTAAAGTCGGCCAAAAAATCGCAGGTAAAGTATTGCTGGGTAAATACAGCCGCTACATGCAGCAGTTCCCAGAAGGTTTACGTAACCAAATCGCAACTAAAGGCGTACGCTTCACGCACCATAGCTCAATCGCGCCTACAGGCACTATTTCACTGTCATTAGCTAATAATGCAAGTAACGGTATTGAGCCATCATTCGCGCACCACTATGCACGTAACGTGATTCGTGAAGGCAAGAAATCAAAAGAGAAAGTCGATGTGTTCTCTTATGAGTTGTTAGCTTACCGTGAGTTGATCAACCCAAATGCAATGCCATTTAGCGACAAGCCAGAAGAGCAGTTGCCAGAATACTTCTTGGATTCTTCAACCATCATGGCAAAAGCGCACGTGGATATTCAAGCAGCATCACAAAAATGGATTGATAGCTCAATTTCAAAAACCATTAACGTGCCTACAGATTATGACTTTGAAGACTTCAAAAACATCTATCTATACGCTTACGACAAAGGCTTAAAAGGCTGCACAACGTTCAGATTTAACCCTGAAGCGTTCCAAGGTGTATTGGTGACAGAAAAAGACTTAGAAAGCACCACTTACAAATTTACCTTAGAAGATGGCACAGAGATTGAAGCTAAAGGTAATGATGAGATTGAGTATGATGGTGAGATTCACTCAGCAGCTAACCTATACGATGCATTAAAAGAAGGCTACTACGGAAAATTCTAATCATTAAAACGGCTGCGCTCGCGATTGCGTTGTTAAAAATCAGTTTTGAACCGGAGTGTACAAATAGTACATGAGGATTCAAAACTGATTTTCGCCTAGCACTCGCATCGCTCGCTACGTTTTACTGATTAAATTTTAGTTTAAATAGCAATAAGCCGTCATTGACTTAAAGCTAGACAACAAGCAGTTAAGGAACGGGAAAGCCAAAAAGACCCCACAGGAGAACATACATGGCCATTAAAATTGATAAAAAAATCGTTAGCTACAATCTAGTGTCAGAAGAAGACAAAGCAAAAGCTGCCGAAGCCAAAGTAGCAGAAGCTAGCACTAACGTTGTACAACTAGGTGAGCCACTAGGCCGCCCAGAGAAATTGGTAGGCAACACCTACAAAATTAAAACACCAGTCACAGAGCATGCGCTTTACATCACCATTAACGATATCGTGATGAACGAAGGCACGCCACAAGAGCACCGCCGCCCGTTTGAAGTGTTCATCAACTCCAAAAACATGGAGCACTTTCAATGGATTGTTGCGTTAACACGCGTGATGTCAGCCGTGTTCCGTAAAGGCGGCGATGTGACCTTCTTGGTAGAAGAGCTTAAAAGCGTGTTTGAACCAAGCGGCGGCTACTTCAAAAAAGGCGGTAAATTTGTACCTAGCCTAGTGGCAGAAATCGGCGAAGTGGTAGAACAACACTTGCAAGAAATCGGCATGCTTAAGAAACCAGGCTTAGATGAACACCAACAAAAATTGGTTGAAGAGAAAAAAGCGGAATACCTAGAAAAACACGCTAAAACAGGTGAAGAAGTGAATGACGAAGGCTTCCCAAAAGGTGCCCAGCTTTGTAAGAAATGTAATACCAAAGCTAGTATTATTATGGACGGTTGTTTGACTTGCTTGAATTGTGGTGAAAGTAAGTGCGGTTAAGCTTATGAATTCTAAAGAGTTACTTAACTTTGTTCTTAGTTTACGCGAGCGAGTAATTAATCAGGCTCATGCAAACGGTGTTACGGCGTGGGCACTTGGAATAGCGATTTTATATTTACTATTACAGGCATTGCCGAGTATTGCAAAATTAAAGTATTCAATAATTCAGTTGGATGCATTTATCGTTTTCCTTACCCATACTATGGGTATATTGGTTGCTGGGAAATGGTTACATCTTTCCCTAAACTGTGAATCTAAATTTACCAAATTTGATTACAGGTTTTTAAAACGCAATCCAACTAGAACTATTTCAATAGCTTTAAGTTTTCTTCTTGTCGAAGGGATTTATTTATTCGGCTCAATGATGGCGATTTTGTCTTCTTACTCGATAGAGGAGTTAAAGCATGGCTTGTTCTTTAATACAATAAACATTCAGCTCAAGGGTTTTGAGTATGGGCTATTCATGTTTAGCGCAATTTTATTTGGTGTTTTTTTAATTGCGTTAATCTTTTTTTCATACCAATCCTTAAAAGACTTTAAGGAAAATGATTTTTATCCATCTATACACTCTTTAAGGAAAAAAACTGCTAGTGCATCAATATTTGATTGCATTATAGTGTTTTTGCTATTTCTAAATGCTCTGTATATTTTTTCTCCGACCATAAACGTTGGTATTGATGAGTATGAAGAGTTAGTTCTTTTGAGTTTTCAGTTAGGGCTTGCATTGTTTGGAGCATCTTACTACCTTAAAAACTTTATCCACGCCAACACTCTGGACTTACTTAATAAACTAGAGCGCGATATCGTATTACACAATATTTCCGAAGAAGAAATTAAGTTGAAACTTCAGGAAGAATATTATGGAAATGAGTTTCAAGGTTGGGTTGCTGAACAGATCGCTGAAATTAAAGAAAAATCAGTAGAGTTGAATGATCAACTAAATATGATGGGGAGTTTTAAGCGAGATTTGACTTTAATCAGTAAAGAATTAAAGTTTGAGCGCACAGGAAGAATAGAAAATTATAAAAAAAATATTGAAAGTCTTTTGGGAGAGTTAACAAAAAAATGTAATGAATTATCTAAGTGTTTAGATAGTTTTGTAACAGAAGTTAAAACTGATAAATATCTTACTGGAGTAATTAAAGAAAGCTCATCAAAGATCGAAGCAATTCTAAACTCGGTTGAGGTAAGAGCAAAAGTAACAACTAAAGAGCTAGAGCAGCTTTAATAATCGGAGCTATCTCTGCCAAGTAGTGTGTGTAAATCGTTCCCGTGTTTAGTAATTTTATCTTCGCCATTACTTTTCTCCTCTAGGCGAGCTACTTTACTTTTGCTTGCTCAAAATAAAGTAACCAAACAATACCCGCAGGGGGCATCCCCAACCTCGCTAAGTGCTAAGACCGTAAAGGTCTTCCCCACAGAATATATGTGCTAAAGCACATTATTCTGAGTGAAAGCACTAAGTCGGTTGTGAAATTCACCCCCTGCCGCTTGTTTCCTGTGCTACTCAGCTTTGTAAGAGGTGCAATACCAAAACCAACATTATTATGGACGGATGCTTAACTTGCTTGAGTTGTGGAGAAAGGTAAGTGCGTTTAATTTAACTAAAAAAGGAGCTAAGGCTCCTTTTTTTGCGGGATTTTAGCTTTTCTACGTTCTATTAATAGACAAACCACCATCTACTAAAGAAGCTGTTCCGCTGACAAATGATGAGTCGTCAGATGCGAGGTATAGCACAGAGTTTGCAATCTCCTCAGGCTTGCCTACACGTTTTAGGGCATGCATGCCGGTTAAAAATGCTTGTGATTCAGCAGTGTTATTTTTCTCACGATACATATCAGTATCTACAGCCCCTGGTAACACAGCATTGACTCGCACACCCTTAGCGCCATACTCAACGGCCAGTGCCTGTGTAAGCCCAATCAAGCCAGATTTACTTGCTGCATAAGCTGCAAACTCAGGAAATGCTGCGCTATATCCCACAAAAGTTGAGGTGAAGATAATTGAACCACCGCCTTGTTTCAACATTTCTGGGATTTGATATTTGGCGCCTAAGAATGCACTAGTTAAATTAATGGCTAATGTGTCATTCCAGCCTTTTTCAGATACGTCAGTTGTTGGACCAATCTCTCCCAAAGTACCTGCATTATTAAAAGCAACATCTAAACGACCAAAACTTTTAACGGTAAGGGCTACTAATGACTTTGCAAACTCCTCTGACTGCACATCACCTGCAAAAGCAATCGCCTCACCTCCGTGAGCTACAATTTCAGCAACCAGTGTCGCTAACTCAGCTTCACGGCGTGCGGCAACCACTACCTTAGCGCCATGTTGTGCAAATAGTTTTGCAGTGGTTCGGCCGATTCCTGAACTAGCGCCAGTCACGATGGCGACTTTTCCAGCTAGACGTTGATAAGATTTATTTGTTAATTTTGTATTTAAGTTACTCATGATAAAACTCCTTATTGAATGATTAATTTGTTTTAGCCCTAAAGCATGAATGCAGTATGAGCCTTTCATTGCTCAACAATAAGTCGTATATTGTGACAATTACTTTATACCAATAGTAGAAGATAACTTATGGAAACCTTGAGCAGTATCGAGTCATTTGTGCGTAGCGCCGAGCTTGGCAGCTTCTCAGCCGCAGCCAGAAGATTAAGCCTTACCCCAGGTGGCGTAAGTAAAAACGTTGCTAAGTTAGAGGCGGATTTAAATGTGCGCTTATTCCATCGCAGCACGCGCAGCCTCACGCTCACAGAAGCCGGTGAACAATTTTTAGCGCAAGTGAGTGGTGGTTTAGATTCTATTCAATCAGCCATTGCCAATACAAGCAATGCTGGTGGCCAACCTGCAGGCACATTAAAAGTAGGCATGGCAATGGCTTTTGGTCGTGACCATATTCTGCCTTTACTGGGCGAATTTTTAAGTTTGTACCCAGCAATCAAACCCGACTGGCGCTTTGATAATCGCCAAGTAGATTTAATTGGTGAAGGTTTTGATGTGGCCATTGGCGGCGGTATAGAGCTAGCACCAGGCGTGGTAGTACGTGAATTAGCAAAAGTACATTTAGTTTTGGTGGCTTCTCCGGCTTATTTAGCTAATAAATTCGTTCCTAAAACACCTGCCGACTTAGATCAATTTGATGCTCTTATTCGTTATTCACAAACTACTAATCGCACCACACCTTGGCATCTCAAAAGTTTAGCAGGGGAACAAGTGACTATTGAACTGCCACCGCGAGCAACTCTTAATGACCCGGAGGCTTTGTGTAACGCTGCAATTTCAGGCTTGGGCATTGCACACGTGCCTATGCCGCATGTATTGAAGCACTTAGAAAGCGGCGCATTAGTAAGAGTTCTCCCAGATTGGTACACGGAGATTGGCGTAATTTCACTTTACTTTGCTGCAAAAAAACTGATGCCAGCAAAAACAAGAGTCTTCGTAGACTTCATTGTTGATAAGTTTCGTAGCCAACAACTTTCAGAAAAATGGTCTGCAATAACGAAAGCTGATTGATGATTTGAAAGGCTAGTCTATATTTTTAAGCTCCCAATTTACTCGTTCAGTATCTTTGTTAGTAAATGTTGATAAGTCAAAAATTATGGCCAACTTAAGAATGGCATTTTTGAAATACACTGCAAAAATCACAAGCACCTAAGTCGCGAAAAGTTGAAGTTGAATAATTAAGTTTACGTTCAATTATTGGCCTAACTAGCTTTATGCGGTTTATCGAACATTCCCATCTACGTCTCATTCTTTGTTGTAAGAAACTATCTCTCGTTGGGGTATTAAAATAGATTATTAAGTAAAAAATCTAAAGGCTACTTAAAAGTGTTTTGAGTGCTTTAATTTCGCTGGCTTGTTAGGGGCGGATAGTTAGTGATGAGATTTTGATGCTTCGCCCTAAAAGAGAAGTCAAATGTCTAAAATGCATATTGCTTTACCACTTGCGATTTTACTATTTGCTGACTGCGTGGTTACTCCCGCAGATAGAGTGGTAGTAGCACCAGCTTTGCCAGTTGTAGTGGAGTTTGGTGCTGAGCCATATTATTATCAACAAGGGTATTACTATTATTACGATAATCACTACTGGCGTTATTCACGTTCACGAGTTGGAGAGCTACCTCGCAGCCATTACCCTAAAGAAATTAGATATAGAGGTTACCGTGATGGGCGAGATTCGGACAGAGATGGACACAGAGATCATGACCGTGACGACCACGACCGAGGACGTTAATGTTGTTGCTTTTTCTATACCGCGTCTGAGTAAGAGGGACTACGTTAAATGAGATCTTATAGGCCGAAGCTATGAAGCTTCGGCCTTCTTGTTATTAAATGATTCAAGAAGCTTGCCCACCCTACTTAATCTACTGGCACAAGGTGTACGTTATTAAAGCAACTCTTCCACATGCTTTTTGATATTGGCAGCCATTTTTTTGGTGGGTAGGTCGTTATCATCGCCGCCAAACGGGTCTTCAATTTCTTCGGCAATCAGCTCTAAGCTGGCTAACACATAGAAAATAAACACTACGACTGGAATCACGTAGTAACCCAAATTAAACACATAGCCAAATGGCAGTGTCATTACATAAAAGAAAATGAATTTCTTAATGAACGCGCTGTAAGAGTAGGGAATCGGTGTGTTTTTAATGCGTTCGCAAGCACCGCAAATCTCGGTGAAAGATTGTAGCTCGGCGTTGATAATATAAAACTGATTACCTGTCATTTTGCCTGTTGTATATAACTAATTGGCTTTATGAAACAAAATTTTAGCCCCCTGGTTTGGGGTGTGTTTGTGGTGGTCTATGGCTAAATCTAAGCCTTCAAATAATTTTTACCACTACCTTTCCCTTGGCTCGGCCTGCTTCGAGGTAGGCAAGTGCTTCTTTTGCTTGATTAAACGGAAATGTTTTGTCGATGACTGGTCGTATGACGCCTGCTTCTAGAAGCTTACCAATCTCCCCAAGCTGGTGACCATCAGGATGTGCAAACAGGAATGAATACTCCACATTGCGTTTCTTGGCTTGGCGAATTATCTTGCAGCTAATCAACCCGAATATAAACTTCATGAGGAAGTTCATGCCTCTGGCGCGAGCGAATGCAGCGTCTGGTGGGCCGATGAGTGACACAACCTTGCTCTTGGGTTTCAATATCCGAAGTGATTTCTCGATTCCATCGCCTCTGACGGTGCCCAGCACGGCGTCGTAGCCCTGTAGCACATCCTCAAATTCCTGCTTCTTGTAATCTATTACCTCATCGGGGCCGAGGCTCCTCACCAAATCTACGTTGCCCGTACTAGTCGTTGTGCCCACCTTTGCGCCGAGATGTTTTGCCAGCTGAATCGCGAACGTACCAATGCCTCCAGAACCAGCGGGTATGAATACCTTCTGTCCAGGCTTGAGATTTGCCCGTTCTTTGAGCGCTTGCCAAGACGTGAGCCCGACCATCGGGATAGAAGCTGCTTGCACGAAATCAAGATTCGCCGGCTTGATTGCGGCGGCGTTCTCGGGCACGACAGCATATTCAGCGAGCGATCCTGTGCCAGTGTCGAAAATACTGGCGAATACGGCATCTCCTGGTTTAAAGCGTGTCACGCGACTTCCCACTTCTACCACGATACCTGCTAAATCGCTGCCTATTGTAGCTGGTAGTTTGAACTTGAGAATGGCCTTGAATGTTCCTTTAGGAATCATATAGTCGATTGCATTCAGTCCAGCGGCGTGCACTTGGACGAGCATTTCGTCCGGCTTAATTGTAGGCCGGGGGATATCTGCAAACGCGAGCTGATCGGACTTGCCATAACGTTTTAAGATAAGTGCTTTCATCATTTCTTCCTCTGGTTCTTATTGAGGATTTTTGTATTGTTGCATGCACACCCTACATACGCAAACGCCAACACAAGAGCGATTTCGATAAAGACTGCAGGCAGTATGCCGCTAGATGCATGTCCTACAGAAAACTCGTAAGCACCGAGAGCCGCCAATATTAAGCAGGATATGATGGTTCCGTAAATAAGCGCTGTACGGGTTGTCGAATGCTCTGCATTTCTTGCGAAGAAAAACATCGCGGCGATACCTATATAGAGTGCTGCGATTCGTCTTGCCATCAGCCCTGCCGAGGTTGTAAGTTCCACTCCCCAGCCTGCTAGCATCTTATCTGGCGCAAACATCAAGATGATGGCCAACAATACAAACAAAATTGAACTGAACACTGCAAGGCGATAGAAAGATAATAATTTCATGATTTCCTCCTATGGTTGGCTAGCTATTTTGTCGAGTGAATCAAGTTTCAGCTCTTGACGAATGCCGATATCAAGTAAGGCTGCAGGTGCAAATCTTCTCAAGAAACTCAGGCGACACGCTACTTTGCCAGCAGCGTAACGTAATTTAGGATTTTTAGCGTTGGCAGCTTTTAATACAACGTTAGCGACGACTTTGGGATCATCGCCTGCAGCAATAGCTACTTTCATTAATTTTGCGAGTGCTTTCCGCGCAATATTGTACTCATCTATTTTGGCGTCTACTTCTAAGGTGTTGGCTTCAAAATGCGTATTGGTATAGCCAGGTTCAACCACAGAAACACGGATGCCCCTAGTTCGTAATTCATGATCTAAAGATTCTGAGAAACCTTCTACTGCATGCTTAGTGGCTGCATAGGTTGCCATGTACGGTGCTGGTATCAGCCCAAGTATGGAACCAATGTTGATGATTCGTCCTGCGCCCTGTTTTCTCATATAGGGTACTACGGCACGCGTCATGCGGACAATGCCAAAAAAATTGGTATCAAAAATCATTTTGGTTTGTTCAATTGAACTCTCTTCGGCCCCGCCTGGCGCTACGCCGAAGCCTGCGTTATTCACAACTAGATCAATCCTACCTTCAATTTTTACTACTTCTTTTATGGCTGCTTCAATAGACTCTTCACTATTCACATCTAGCGCAATCATCTTGTATGAGCGTTGGGTGGTTTGCGCAACCTTACGGCTCGTTCCATAGACCTTATAGCCAGAATTTGCCAGTAGCTCTGCTGTGGCCTGACCAATACCTGATGATGCACCTGTCACAATCGCAACGCCTAATTCTTTCTTACTCATATCAATCTCCTTTATGGGTGGATTATCTAGCTTTATAGTGATACTATCGAATTGAAAGTAACTGTCACTATCGATTTGATAGTATGTTACTACCGATTTAATATTAAGTCACTACTAAAATGATATGAACTCGAAAATTAATGCTAAAAATTCTTGCCCAATCGCCAGGAGCCTCGATTTCCTTGGTGACGCGTGGAGTATATTGATACTTAGGGATGCGCATGCTGGCCTCACTCGCTTTGAGCAATTTCGTAAAAATCTCAGTATTGCACCGACAATACTGACTAAGCGTCTGGCGACGCTCACCGAGGAAGGTATCCTTGAAAAAAGGGTCTACTCAGAACACCCGCCGCGTGATGAATATGTGCTGACAGTAGCAGGCAGAGACTTTCTTCCCGTACTTTTTATGATAGGAGACTGGGGGCGGAAATACCGCGGGGATGGTAAGTTAGTGCGCTTCCTAGATGCAGAAGCAGGTACGGAGATTAAACCTGTTGTATTAGATGAGGTTACAGGTGCAAAAATTGGTACTCGTCCGATAAAAATCGTCGGGCCAGACGACGAGTTATAGCCAAGATAAAGCGGGTTTAAGACCGTTAAGGGTCTTCCCAACCCCACTAAGTGCTAAGACCGTAAAGGTATTCCCTACAGAATATATGTGCTAAAGCACATTATTCTGAGTGAAAGCACTAAGTCGCTTGTTAAAGCAACTCTTCCACATGCTTTTTGATATTGGCAGCCATTTTTTTGGTGGGTAGGTCGTTATCATCGCCGCCAAACGGGTCTTCAATCTCTTCGGCAATCAGTTCTAAGCTGGCTAGCACATAGAAAATAAACACCACGACTGGAATCACGTAGTAACCCAAGTTAAACACATAGCCAAACGGTAGTGTCATTACATAAAAGAAAATGAATTTCTTAATAAACGCGCTGTAAGAGTAGGGAATCGGTGTGTTTTTAATGCGTTCGCAAGCGCCGCAAATCTCGGTAAATGATTGTAGTTCTGCGTTGATAATATAAAACTGATCACCTGTCATTTTGCCTGTTGTATATAACTCATTGGCTTTTTGAAACAGAATTTTAGCCACTTGGTTTGGGGTGTGTTTGTGGTGGTTTATGGCTAAATCTAAGCCTTCAAACAACATTTGGCTGACTTCTTCATTGGATAAGTGTTTAGAAAGCACCGAAGCATAAGTCGGGATGGCTTTTCTAAAGAAATTGCGGTCACTTTCTTCGGATAAATAAGCGGAGAGTTTAAGCGCTAGGTTGCGGCTGTTGTTGACCAAAGCGCCCCATAGTTTTCTACCTTCCCACCAGCGCTCATAGGCGGTGTTGGTTCTGTACGCCAATAATAATGACAATACAAAACCGACTGTGGTGTGCATTAACGGGATATTCTTCACATGACTTTTTTCGGAAAGTTGCCAAAACTCTAACTCCAAGTAGGCAATGCCACCAGCGTATAACCCAATGAAGATCATCATGGGAATGAGCTGCCGAAAGGTATCCGATTCATGGAAACGGAAGATAAAGGTAATCCAGTCTTTTGGGTTATATTGAATCATTGTGTTTGCTAAAGGCTACCTGTTAAAAGCTTGAAGCGAGTATAGCATGACAGCAATGTTGGGCTGGAAAGGTGGGGCCGCAGTGGTATTCACTGCGGATGATAGGTGCTAAGCCAGCTAAGTAGGATGGGTAACTCCTTACTCACACGTAACAATCTAAATCTTCACCATTCCTTAGTGCGAAATAGTGTAATTTTGTAAGGTGCTACCAAATAAAACTAACCCAAGTGGCGAGGTAGTCAATATCACCGCCACCAGCTTTGTCCACCTGCGTACCTGTGTACATATGCACATAGGATGCGGTAGCGACCATGTGCTGGTTAACTTTCCACTGTGCTGCGGCTTCTAATGCTGTTCCTACATATTTAGATGCATCGGTAGCTGGTAACAGCACACGCCCTGTTGTTGCATAAATTGCATCTTGCTTGTTATGTTTCCAGATAAAGTCACTGCCAAATGTGATGGTAAGATCTTCTCTGGGCTGCATCTGTAGTGAGGCATGAATGTCGGCCAGATTGGCTGGGCGAAAAAACGCGGCATCATTGAAATAATTAGCTTTAAAAAATAATGGGTTAAAGGTTTCTAATTTGCCGTCTTTTTTATTGCTGTCGCCGCTTGCGATATCCGCTTTGATGCCTAGACGTGGATGCCAGGCAAGGTCTTTAAAGGTGTAACCGGTATCGCTGGCAAAGGTCCAGGCGCGAATCTCCTTGTCGCCAACCTCGCCCAGTTGTGCTACGGCTTCCCAGTCGTAATCCCATTGTCCAGTCTTGCCAAACCAGCGTAGGCCTAATGTATGCCGATTCTCAACACCCTTGGCACCCACGTAAGCCGCTTCTTCATTGCGGTAGTTCAAGTAATAAGCATCTACACTGGCGCCAGATGATGCACCTAACGGAGTGCTACCATAAATGCCACTAAAGGACTGTGCCTGATTTGGCCTATCGGCCTCGTATCTGTCTTCTTTTACCGGGCGCGATACAAACGCATACAGCTTCTTATTGCCTTCGTTAGAATGAACAAACTGTAAGCCATCAAATTTCAGTTGGGTATTCGGCCCCGCGCGCGTGGCAATCAATCTTCCAGAACCATAACTCATGGAGAATCTACCTGCGCGGATGGTTTGCCTATTCCCATTTGGGCTTGGGTCGCCAAAGGTATAGTCTACAAAGGCTTGCTGTAGGTCGAGCGGGTTTTGATTTATGTCTAACTTATTCTCTCCGCCAAACTGTATGCTGGATATTCCTTGCACAAAGAGCCGCAGGCGTTCATTTGCATGCACGTCCGCATGCAGCATGATTCTTTGCAGGCCATAATGGTCACTGTCTGCACCTTTTATGCCAAAGGCTTGATTGTGAGACTGCTCATAACGCTCCCTGATTTCACCGCCGAAAGAGAGGTAGCTTTCAGTGTTTTCAGGGTCTAGTGGAATGTATTTGTACGCATCAAATGGATCAGTACGTTTTGCAGGGTCAGCCAAATAGGAATAGCGTTCCGTGTAGCGCAGGATTGTATAAGGCGGTGGCTTAGCATTTGGCGCCCCAAACGGTACGTCTTCTGCAAGGATAGATTCATGAGGATGAACGAATTGTGTTTCAGGTTTTTGGCTATCAGGAAGTATGTAATCTGCGGCCAAGGCTGGAAAAGTGATGACACCGGCCATCATTGCTGCCGTTAAGCTAATGGGTACCACGCCAGAGGTTTTGATTTGTTTTTTCATGATTTAGAAACTCTAAGATGCTGGTTTAATGGCGAGTTAATTTTTGGTAATAACAAGCGGGGCAGAAGGGGAATATACCCCTTCTGACTAATGACGAATTCTATTTACTGCCGCTTTGCGCATTAAAAGAAGTGATGAGGTTACGGTAGTCAGGGATATGGTTAGATAACAATGTCGCCAAACCTTCCACATCATTACGCCAGTCACGATGTAACTCACAAGCCACACCAAACCAAGTCATGAACTGCGCACCAG
>Ga0208397_100051_pt1 | contig 49275 bp, 57 predicted proteins | sample LakWasMe76_LOW10_2_FD_183904 | JGI IMG/M metagenome (GOLD analysis project Ga0208397, IMG submission 183904) | Freshwater sediment methanotrophic microbial communities from Lake Washington under simulated oxygen tension - Sediment Metagenome... | ecosystem: Environmental > Aquatic > Freshwater >...
AACAAACAGGCATTGAATGCGCGGGTAAAGTTCGATCCTACAACGGTCTGATGGTGCATGTATTCGGCAAGTTGGCCGCCGCCATGTTTTTTTGGAATTATTTACGCGTTAGCTCTTAATTCACATTTTAAATTTAATATACACCTTAAAAGGTGTCTACTTAACGTTGGGCAAATTTTTTAACTAAGGAGTAAAACGATGAGCGATACATTTGCACTTGGAGACGTTGTACAACTCAAGTCTGGCGGCGAACCCATGACAGTGGAGGAAATCGATGGCTCTGACATTTCATGTGTCTGGAGCGAAAAGAAGAAAATTGAGAGAGAAACATTTCCTGCTGTAACTCTGCGGAAATACGTGCCGCCTGCGCTTGGTAGCGTTGGCATTCAGCGCGGGTAGGCGGCGACCCATTTTGTCTAAGTGGCCCAACCCATAGACACGCAACTGCGCGCCGCCCCCTTACCTTGACGTTGGGCGTCAAAAGCAGCTGAGTAGTGACCAATGACCCATATAAGCAAGCCATTTCGCTTTAAGGAAAACCAGCCTGTCACTTGGTTCCATAGGGTCGATGCTCGATCAAATCAGCACTGTCTGTATTGTCATAGACTAGTAAGCACAGGCGATATTGCGTGGAATAAAGAACATTTGATTGGCAGATCCTTTGTCCCGGATGGATCGCTTGATGGCGGAAGAGCATTCAATTTCATCTTCCGTGCATGCGTTGAATGCAATAATGAGAAAGCTGAAGCCGAGAGACACATTTCTAGCGTTTCGCTATTCACCTCTCCAGGCCGCGTTGATGAAAATGTGAACGCTCTTGCTAATAGAAAGGCAGCGACGGATTTTCATCCAATTCAGCAAGGTAAACTGGTCAAAGATGCTTCCGTTGAGAAATCTATCGAGATAGCTAGAGGAAATGTCAGCACCAAATTTGGTCTGGTCGGGCCTCCTCAGCCCGATCCGTCATACGTTCAGTTATTGGCATTTCGGCACATTCAGGGGTTCTTTTCACTGATCACTTCTGATGACCCGACGGTCGCAGAAGGCACAAGATTGCTACCCCACGAGCATTGGTGGTTTGGTGGTAGCTACCCGCACTTGGATTGGGGGAACGTACGGATCAAAGAAATGGCACAACGAGTCGAAGCTTGGGAAACACCACTAAACATCGTGACAGCAAACGGATTTTTTAAGGCTGTCATACGGTGCGCCCCGAATGCCAATGGCCCATGGTTTTGGGCATTGGAGTGGAACAAAAGCTGGAGGTCGTTCGGTGGGATTTTTGACACTCAAAACCATCCTGCCGAGTTCAACAATCTCCCGAGTCCTGAACGGAAGCACCTTGGACCCAGATTGACAATGTATCAACAGGTCCGCCTTGAAGAGAATGAAGACAAACTCTTTTAGCCTCAGGTGCCGCACGTTGACGCCCAACCCTGCGGTGCAGGGGACGCTGGGCATCTATTAGACATATTTCGTAAGGAGTAATTGAATGAAAAAGTGGGAAGAGAAATTGAGTAGCTTACCTACAGATGAAGCTGGACGTAAAAAAGGCAATGAGTCATCTTTTACAGAGATTATTTTCCTGTTCATGAAAGAAGAAATTTATACCCGATTGAAGTCTGCCAAGGACAGTTTTCCTAACTCAGGACTAAATATTGCAATTTTTCCGGCATCACCAGAGGATATTTCAACCACGCAGCCCATCGTTTACATGACGGTACAGAAACCATCAAACGGCAATAGCAACGAGTGTTCCTTAAAATTTAATCAACAAGACGCAGGATTGATTATTGATACAACACTCATCGGCAGGCATGGATTGCCGCCAACCCATGGGTGTATTACTTTAGAAGGAGAATCTCCAGCCACATTAGTTGAGTTTTACGTAAAGCAGCTTAGAGAGCAGCTTTAATAATAGACAGGCCGCGATTTCTCTGTGGTCTATGCCCAACCTTGCGCTCAACCGGAGCGCGGTTACAATGCGGTTTTATTTTTCAGCTTTCCGGGCCGCGCCCGGTTAGCTCTACGTTAGGCAACTGGAGAGACCATGTTTTCCGACATAAAGCTTATTGCAGAAACTGCGGTTAGCGTGTTCAAGACTCTCGCGGGCCAACAAAAACACGAATGGAAACAGTTGGGGGAGCTTTTTGAGAAAATAGCTGAATCACTAGATTCAATGGCTGCGAAATATACAGAAGGCGCGGTTCCACGCACCGAGTTTGTCTCTCTTCAAGTCTATGCTGATGAACTGAGGTCCTGTGGTGGTAACTTGCCTTTATCAGGGAATTCGGAAGAGACAAAGAAGTGGATTGCGTTGCTAGAAGACATGATAACCACTGCCGATGGTGTGGATGCTGCGTACTACGGTTTTAAATCAGTTCCAGGCCCTTTCTATAGCCGAAAAGAAGGTGAAATACCGCGTGCTGAGGGAGATCAAATTGAAATTCCAGAAATTCATGAAATTCGCGACGCTTCAGCAGCGTTTCGAGCTGCCAGTAATATCCTCAATACTAGGGGCGCCTAACATGGCGCTCAACCGGAGCGCGGTTACAATGCGGTTTTATTTTTTTAGCTTTCCGTGCCGCGCCCGGTTAGCTTTACGTTAGCCCTTATGGAGAAACTATGACGCTTTCAGATTTCTGGCTCAGTGTATTGGCATCAGTCGTTGCTAGTATTCTTGTCGTTATCGCAGCAAAGATTACCCTTGAGAAATGGAAACAATTGGTATTTGGCTTCGGAACAACAGCGTTTGTTGCCCTTGTAGTGGGCGTAATCGTCTTCGCCGGGATTACTGTTACCAAAGAAGTTTCCGCCAATCTCGCACGCTCGTCTCTTGAAGAAAAGATTGCTACCTATACAAAAGGGCACTACCCCAAAGAAGTAAAAAAAGGGTATGGAGCCGAGGTGCTTGAAATACGTCAGAGAGTTTTCCTCGGTTTCAAGTATCCCGATGGCGAGGCATACCCATCTCCACATCCTTTGAGTAATCCAATATACGAAGCGGAGATCACCAAGCTCATAAATGACAATGGGTTTCCTGACAATCCAGTCTGGGGCTATCCAATGAAGCCAGCTACAGCGGAGCAAATGGAAAAGCTGCTTGGGCCGAAATGAAAGCTGTAAGGCGGTTTCGCGCTAGCAAACCGCCACATTCGCACAACGCTGATGACAACCAGTCGAAGTTGTGGCGGATTGCCTGCGACGAATCCACCCTACAGCACAACGTGCTGAAACCCTGTTAAGCCCTCATTCATTTCATACAGGGATAATCATAGCCAACCATAATTGCTTAAAATAGCCAGCTGGCTTCAAGTATCCAGTGTCAAAGCTTATGAGCAAGTTTATTGTATTAATTCAAATGATTGCCTTTTTTGGGAAAAAAAATGAAAAAAAATAGTTTATTAACACTGTTGGTGCTTTCTGTATTAGCCACAGGGTGCGCATCGATGAGTGGCTGGCGTCCGATTGTCGATCCGCGCATGGACCAACATCCGGAAACCGCTCAGCGCGACATGCTGGAGTGCAAGACACTGGCAGATCGAGCATCGGATATCACCAAAGAAATCGGTATGGGTGCAGGTGTTGGTGCTGTTACGGGTGCAGCTGGCGGCGCAGCTGTTGGCGCTATAGCGGGCAGTGCTGCCACAGGTGCCGCGGGTGGTGCTATTTTGGCCATTCCCGCTGGCGTGTGGAAAGGTTATGAAGCCAACGAAGACTTTAAACGATCATTCAAAACCTGTATGCGTCAGCGCGGCCATACACTGGTCAACTAAACGGGCCATAGGCTGTGCTGAGGCACGAAGCGCATCAATCACGATGCGCTTCACATTGTTTTGCGCATCCTACGTGACTAAAGCAACATAGATCATTGGGTGGTGTAATTACATCTTCATTGGCACACCAGTAAACGATTGAAGCACTATCCATATAAGCACGCCAGTCAGAATCAATAAAATCGTTTTAATGTTTTTTGATGCTTCGTCATCATCTTTATTTGACATAACAACCTCATCGTTTAATTTCAACATTTAATGACAGAGAAGATAGCCAAGTAGGCCGGGCAATATCTTTTCGTTGCCTGACATTGTGCGCCTGTTGGCGTCGGGCGTAAACAGCCAGTAGCCTGGATGGCGCCTGCGGAATCCAGGGTTTCATAGCGCTGACCGTCCCGTATTCCGCAAGCTCCATACGGGCTACGGTATTGGTCAGACAGGTTCCGGCATAATCCGCTCCAAATGGTTAAATTTCAACCGGCGCCAAAAGTAAGGTGGATTAGAAGGCTTCTGCTATCTACACAGTCAACTAATGTTATCCTACTTAATCAGCAACACGCACTAATCCCAACCACTTATACGTAAAGAAGGAATAAATAATGAGCGAAAGAATCATCATGCGTACCGGAGAGGCTTTAGTCGCTGGCGGCCCACCCGGCACAGCGGCGGAACCGGAAGTCATTATCGGCGAACTGGGCGGGCCGGTCGGTACCGCGATTGCCAGTATGACCGCCGGACAAGTCCAAGGCCATACCCGCGTATTTGCCATTTTGAATACGGATATCCAAGTTAGGCCGGTGACCTTGATGGTCAGTAAAGTGACCGTCAAAAATACCCGTTACACTAACATATTGATGGGTACGGTACAGGCCGCCATTGCCAATGGCGTATTGGATGCGGTACGTGCGGGTGACATCCCCAAAGACAAAGCCAACGATTTAGGCATTATCGTTTCGGTGTGGCTGAATCCCAGTGTAGCGACCGACGACGCGTTGGATCATAAAATCCTATTCGATATACATCGTAAAGCGATGGCAACCGCTATCAAAAAAGCGATGAATAACCAACCTGATATCGATTGGCTATTGGAAAACCAGGACAAGATTACCCATAAATATTTCCAGATGGGGTTGGATGGTAAGATTTAGGGTCGTAGGATGTAGAGGCACGAAGCGCATCAATCGCGAACGATGCGCTTCACATTGTTTAGGGCATCCTACGTGCTTTTTGTTAATTAAACCCGTTACTTTGAATTGCGGTTGCTGGGAAGCAAGCGTTCATACTCATCTTTAACAGCCGCGTAGCACTCACATACTCGCTTTTCAAGTTCGCGGCGTTTCAACACTGTAATCCGACCACGTGCGCGTATAATCAATTTAGCAGTTTCTAACTGACCAAGAACCAGGGTCACGCTCTCCCGGCGTATACCCAATAATTGCCCAATTCTAGCTTGCGTTATTACCACTTCATTGTCATGTAATCTATCCAAAGTCATCAACAGCCATCGGCAAACTTGCTGATCCAGATTATGATGTTGGTTGCATACTGCAACTTGAGATGTCTGAGCAAGTAACCCCTGCGTAAAAAGCAGGGCTGCGTGTTGAAGTTTACCTCCTAACGAGAATTCTTGTTTCATCACTTTCCGGCTGAGTCGATAAGCATAACCTATGCTTTGGACTTCTGTGCTGGTAGGCAAGCTCTCCCCTCCCATAAAAATGGAAATGCCAACTATACCCTCGTTTCCAACCAGAGCGGTTGAGCTTGTAGAACCGTCTTCCAGGGCATAGACCAGCGAAACAATGCCAGAGGTCGGGAAATGCACAAAATTTACATGGTCACCTGACTCAGATATCGTCCATCCCAATGGCAACTGAACGAGCTTAAGTTCGGGTAACAAGCGATTGTATTCAGTGGCCGAAAGGGCTGCAAGGATGAAGTTTTGCTTAGGATCTGGGGGGGAATCATTCGTTATTATCGTTTGTGGCATATTTTGTTTGTCTAGTATGAAAATCGTCAAATTGGCGTAAGAAAGACTGCATTAATATATTAATTCATACCTTTAGGCTAGCGAAACTTTGCTTTGACTTACTGTCCAAGATAGCACCTCAAGCTCATATTTCCATTGATTTTAGATTATAATTCAGTCAAATATCGCTATTTTTTGGGTAACTTATACAAAATACGTATAAGTACTTATTAGTATATGCCTAATTTAGATAGTACTCTTTAAACGCACACATGATAAGGCTAACACTAGGGTTACCTTAGGTACTGATACTTGCGAGTCCTGATTCAGGAAAGTCGAACTGCCAAATGTGACATCGCTATCGCTAAGTCGCACTGAGTAGTTCGGCTTTTTTATCAGAAACCCAATTAAGAGCGAGGTAAATTATATGAATATGCGACAAAGATTATTAGCTGGGGCAACGGTTATGCTGGTAACGACGAGTCCTGCTTGGGCTGGTGCAGTAAATGGTAACAATGGCATAGGAAATAATTGCCAAGGGAACAGTTGTGGCGGGGGCGGGAGCTTTATGGCCTCTGAAATTGATGCAGGGTCAGGAAAGAGCGCGATAGCCCTGTTAATAGGGGCTTTATTGTTAGCGGGTGAAAGAGCTCGCTCTAAACGTTCTTCTTAAAGCTGCAAGGCGGTTTCGCGATAGCAAACCGCCACATTCGCACAACGCTGATGACAACCAGTCGAAGCTGTGGCGGATTGCCTGCGGCGAATCCGCCCTACCACACTTCAAGACGAGTGCAGCTCTTCTCGTATCACCTCGCGCAACGCCTCCTTAACGTTATCGAACTCCAATGCCTTGCGCAACGTCTCATTAATCAGCGTCTGGTATCCGCGTCCCCCTGCTTTGGCCTTGTATGTCTGCACAACCGCTTCATCCAGCATAATAGTGATGCGCTGCTTTCTTACACCCAATTCAGGCAGCGCCTCGGCCAATGGCCGCAACTCCGAAAGCTGTAAGGCGGTTTCGCGTCAGCAAACCGCCACACTCGCGCAACGCCGATAACAGCCTGTCGAAGTTGTGGCGGATTGCCTCGCGGCGAATCCGCCCTACCGAGCTACGTTTCCACGCAACGCGTGGGAACGAGAAACCCTACGAAATTTCCAACATCGCCTGCAAGGCCAAGGCATTAAAAGGCGCGGCGCATTCGGCGTCATTGTCGAAATAAACATGTACGTCCTTACCCTGTTTATTCCATTGGGCGATGCGCTCGGCCCAATAGGCCAGTTCAGGTTTGCTGTAGGATGAGGTGTAAGTCCATGCGTGTCCATGCAGGCGGATATAAACCAGGTTTGAGGTGACGCGATCCCACATCGGCCATGCTTCGGCGTCCGACAGGCAAACGGTGATATTGGCTTGGGTCAGGCAATCCGCTGTTTCATCATCGAACCAGGATGGGTGCCTGAATTCTATGCAGTGTCGCGGTTCAGGCCATTGCTGCAAGGTATCGATAAAGCCTTGCAGCCGGGCCGAATTTTTTTTCAACAGGCCGGGCAGCTGCCATAACACTACGGCCAGTTTTTCTCCCAGCGCTTCGGCGTGGTTTTTCTCGATCAGTATTGATGCCTTCGGATCAAGCAGTTTTTTGTTATGCGTTAAATAGCGATTGGCCTTTATTGCGAACCTGAATGTTGCCGGGGTTTCGTCGTACCATTTTTTAAACGTAGATGGACTTTGCAGCCGGTAAAAAGTGCCGTTAACTTCGACCGCAGAAAAACGTTCTGCGTAGAATTTAAGCCAGTTTTTTGGGGCGACGCCGGTGTAAAAACAGTCTTGCCAGTGTTGGTAACTCCAGCCGCTGGTGCCGATGGAAATCACTGGCTTATACTCAGCCCGGATTCAGACAGGGAATGCCGCTGTCTATGCTCATGGATAGCTCGAAGTTTGCCATCCATGGCTACTCGGCAACTGCTCCTGCGTTGCTCTACCTCCTGCATCCATGCAAGTCGTGGATCCCGGCAATTCCTGCCGGGATGATGAGCTGCGTAGGTGCTTATGCGTTTAAAGCAGGGTACTGCTTTAAGCTTTCGCCCTGCGCCTTTAGCCTTTGACACAAATCACCGGCTCCAGTCTGGCGACTTTTCGGGCTAAACCTGCCCGGTCGGCTATATCCACCACCGCACTGACATCTTTATAAGCCAAGGGCGCTTCTTCGGCGACACCGCGCATCGACGGACTGCGAATAATAATGCCTCGCGCGGCCAACTCATCAATCAGCGTTCTGCCTTGCCATTGCTTGCTGGCCTGGGTGCGGCTCATCGCCCGCCCAGCGCCATGACAGGCCGAGCTGAACGCGCGTTGTTCGCTTTCTTCGGTACCGCACAATACATAAGAACTGGTGCCCATGGAGCCGCCGATCAACACCGGTTGGCCGGTCTTTTTGAATACGTCCGGCAAATCGGGATGGCCGGGACCGAAAGCACGGGTCGCGCCTTTGCGATGCACGTACAGGGCTTTCTTTTGGCCGTCAATCATGTGATGTTCCAGCTTGCAGGTGTTGTGCGAGACATCATAGAGCAGGCCAAGATGGATGCCTGGAAATACCGTCGCGACAGCCTGCCGGGTCAGATGGGTAATAATCTGGCGATTGGCCAGTGCGCAGTTGATGCCCGCCCGCATCGCGCCTAGGTATTTTTTTCCTAACGGTGAGTTTAACGGCGCACAGGCCAGTTCGCGGTCCGGCAACACGATCTGGTATTGGGCCGCCGACATCGCCATGTCTTTCAAAAACTCGGTGCCGATTTGATGGCCCAGGCCTCTGGAGCCGCAATGTATGCTGATCACCACATCATCGACGTGCAAGCCGAAAGTCTTGGCGACAGCCGGGTCGAAAATCTCCGCGACCCGCTGCACTTCCAGGTAATGATTGCCGGACCCCAGAGTGCCCATTTCATCTTTTTGTCGTTCCCTGGCTCGGGGAGAAACATAGTGTGCTTCAGCACCGGCCATGCAGCCGTGTTCTTCAATGCGTTCCAGATCCTGCGCTTCGCCATAACCCTGTTCGAGCGCCCATTTTGCGCCGCCGGTCAGCATGCCGTGCATAGTTTCATGATTCAAATGGATACGGCCCCTGCTGCCGAGACCTGCTGGAACGGTGCGGTATAACGCATCGGCCAGCGCCTGTTTGTGCGGCTGAAACTCGGCGATATTAAGGCCGGTATGCAAGGTGCGAACACCGCAGGAAATATCGAAACCGACACCGCCTGCCGAGACCACGCCGCCTTGATCAGGATCGAAAGCGGCGACGCCGCCGATCGGAAAACCGTAACCCCAGTGTGCGTCGGGCATGGCATAGGCGGCCTCAACAATACCCGGCAAGGTCGCGACATTGGTGAGCTGCTCGTAAACTTTCTGGTCCATATCCTCCAGCAATTGTGCGTCGGCATAAATAATCGCCGGAACGCGCATGTTCCCGTAAGGTTTAATTTCCCAGCAGGTTTCGTCGCGTTGTATAAATTGACGGGTATCCATTGATTCTCTCCTATCTGCGATGCCTAAGAGGCGCGCGAAATAACGTGAGCAAGTTGCCAATAGCCGGAGTGCAGGCTTCGCCTGCAAACGCAAGCAAAGCTTGCACTCCCGCTACAAACGGTTGTTCAAATTATTTCATTTTCGGACGAGGCAACATGCCCGGACCGATTAAGTGTTGCTTTTTTTCGTGCTTTTCGTGTTTTTCGTGGACAAATCTCTGTATTAAGGTCGAAACGCTTTCTGTATTTAAACGTCGACAACGCATTGGGCAACCCACGCGTCATCGGCTTGTTGATAGACGCGCAGCTCGGTAAAAGTAGCGCCCTTGATTTCCACGGCGGGTTGGTGTTTTTGCCGGTCAACGGCTTCGCCAAAGGCGGTCGCCGATAATGTGCCGTTATCGATAACGACCTCATAGCGATTGAACAGCAAGCCGTGTGCAGACATTTCATAAATCAGTTCATTGAGCCAGCTGACTAAGAGCAGTTCGCTGTCGGGCGCTTCGCAGTAAATGCAGACGACTTTCGATGCCGAAACCAGGTCAAGAGGGGTGACCACCGCCGTCATGGCGACCGCGGCTTGTTCGAAGGCCTGCTCAAGCGTAGGCGCAATGCCGCGTATGCCGATGTCCGCGTCATGTTCAAAATGTTCCCAGTGGGGGATTATCGGATTGCTGTTCAAGGGTCGGCCTCGCTCTATGAAATATGTCAGATGGGTTTTAACAGTAAATACAGGCCAATTCCCACCATTACCAGACCGCTGACTAATTTGAGCCAGCGCCCTTCCTTTTCCTGAAGCCGTCGTTGACTCAGCGTGATGATGCCAATGGCTAAAATAACAATGTCATCGAACATATAGGCCAGGTTGTACAGCAGCAAATAGCCGTAATAGCTCATCGAGCTTAGCTGTTTCAGCGTCAGAATCCGCGTATACAGCGCCGGAAAACCGGAGGTACACATGAATTCGACAATCTGCACCAAAATAGCCAGCAGTACCGCACCGATCAACGCGCCGCTAAGGTTCTTCGCCTGGAGAATTTGCCGAATACGGGCATAAATGCCGGGTTTGGCAGTATCCGGAATCGATAATGACACGCCTTGGCCGTAAAACCGGAAATCCTTGAGATTAATCAGTCCGGCCAGCAAGGCGATGGTTGCAATGATGATTTCAGAAAGCCGGGACAGACCGATCAGCAGGAACAGGTTGAGCCAGGCCGCCATGAAAATGAAATAAACCAGGCCTTCCACGGCGACGAAGGTACCGGCGATGGCGAACATCCGTATCCGGTCGTTCATCGACGCGAGCAACGAGATCATCAGCATTAATACCCAGAGGGAGCAGGGGTTGAAGCCGTCCAACAGGCCCAGTGCCAGCGTGAACAGGGGTAAACCCAGCTCGTCCAACGACAGTCTGTGACCGAGAAAATCGATGTCTTGCGCCGCCTCACAGGGCAAGGCGCCCTGTATTTTGCAACTGCCCGGACTGTCCTGGATTTTGGGTGTTTGGACTTTGGTGATCGCGTTACGGATAAGCTGATCGGTGCCTGCCTCCTTTGAATAACCGAAGATTAACTGCCCGCCCACCTGAAAAGCAGGCACTCTCACTACCTTTATGCCCTGATTCCTGGCGATGATCTGTAATCGTTTCAGTGCGGAGGGTTCCTGAATGACGTCATGAATAATGACGCTGAGCGTGGGCTGTTCGCGTTTGAGAACCTGCAAAAAAACCTCCGCGTCAGCGCAGTGCGGGCAGCCCTGTTGCACGAACACCTCAATATCGGCAGACTCGTCGGCTTTTGTCGGTAAAGCGGGTGTTATCCCGGCGAACGTAATCGAGCTCAAGCCAACGGTTGAGAGCCAGACGAAAACAAAAAACCATCGGGTCATAAACAAGCCGGTTATCGATTTCAAGGCTACCCTCCTCAAGCGTTCTATTAAGCAATATTATGAAGTCGGCAAAAATGTTTAGATCGAGAGCGGTAGCGGGATACTGAGAATATACTATCAATGAGTCGAAGCAAATACGTAGTTTAACTTATTGAAACGCAATGAAATCAATCTATTATGCTTATATCGGTTTACCCGAAAATCCATAGTCGGCAAATTAACATAACCTCTCATTGGACTTCATCGTCAATGTGAATATCATCAAAAGAGGAGAACGCCATGAGAAGAATCTATTTTTTAGTTCCCAATATTGCAATCACCCATAAAATCGTCGAAGAGCTTCAGGCTGAGGGCATAGAAGACCGCCATATTCATATCCTGGCGAAAAGGGACACGCCGCTTGAAGGACTGCCCGAGGCAGGGATCTCGATAAAAACCGACTTTCTGCCCGCAGTTGAACGAGGCGTTGCATTAGGCGGCTCCACGGGATTGTTGGCTGGTTTAATCGGTTTGCGCTTTGCGGGGTTTGCCATTGCGGGCGGGCCGCTTTTGGGGATTATTATGGCTGGCGCAACCATCGGCTCTCTGATGGGCGGTTTGGCGGGAATGAATTCCGGCAATTCAAGGTTAAGGCAGTTTGAAGAAGCCATCGAACGAGGCGAACTTCTGGTTCTGGTTGATATTCCCAAGGACCGCATAGAGGCCATCAGGAAATTGGTAATAAAACATCATCCTGAGGCGGAGTTTGAGGGCATCGAGCCGATTCTTCCGCCGTCTTATTAATTGATGTTACGCATTACGCAAAAAGGTAGTTTGGTAATAGATAACGTGTCCTAATTGAATGGTCGTACAGATGAGCCGACAGTGAGTAGGGCGTGCCGTGCGCGCCTTAGACACCAAGGCGCGCACGGCACGCCCTACGGCGGATACTCCTCTGTGGTCTATCTTTTTCGCAGCTGTAATCGGCAGTGCGTAACATCAGTTTTTAATTAACCATTACGCCTATTATTGCCCCACGGCCTGAATATTTTTTGTAAGGTTTATCGTTCTCCTGACGACTTACGAGTAATATCGTAGACCGACAAAGGAGAACAGCAATGATTACAAGCGTCTTACTCATTACCGTGTGTTTTCTGGCCTATGCCAACGGCGCCAACGACAACTTTAAAGGTGTCGCGACCTTATTCGGCAGCGGCACGGCGAATTACCGGTTGGCTTTAAGCTGGGCAACGCTGACGACGCTGGCTGGTTCGATTTGCGCGCTGTTTTTGGCGCAAACCCTGATGGTCAAATTCTCCAGCAAGGGCCTGGCGCCTGATGCGCTGATTCAATCGCTGCCGTTCATGATTGCGGTAGCCGGCGGCGCGGGGATGACGGTAATTCTGGCGACGCGCTTCGGTTTCCCGATTTCAACCACGCACGCCTTGTTGGGTGCGATGGTGGGCAGCCCGCTGTTGGCAACAGCGGGCGAGATGAATCCTGCGCCGTTGCTAAACAATTTCGTCCTGCCGCTGCTATTAAGTCCGCTTGTCGCGCTGTTGCTGGCGCTGCTGCTGTATCGGCTTCAACATAAACTGTCTGTGTTTAACCAACCCTTATGCTTATGCGTGGAGGAACCTGACAGCCTTGTGCTTGCTGATTCCTCCAATGCAGCAATGGCATTATCGGTTGATTCATCGTCCGCACTCATCATAGCCCCGCAAACGGCTTGCGCCGAGCGTGACCTTGGCGTCGTATTGGGTTTTGACGCTCGGCGCATACTCGACAGCCTGCATTTTTGCAGTGCCGGAGCGGTCTGTTTTGCCCGCGGTCTCAACGACACACCTAAAATGGCGGCATTATTGTTGCTGGCGCCCGGCTTTAGTTTGCAATGGATAATTGTCGTGATTGCCATGGCGATGCTGTTGGGCGGACTCTTCAACGCCCGGCGCGTGGCGGAAACCATGAGCCATAAAATTACCCCGATTACCCCGGCCCAAGGCCTATCAGCCAATCTGACCACCGCATTACTGGTGATTTTTGCCAGTAAACTGGGTATGCCGGTGTCCACCACCCATGTTTCGGTCGGCGCCTTGTTCGGTATCGGCCTGACCGGCGGCAAGGCAAATAACGATATAATCGCTTCGATTGCATTATCCTGGCTGCTAACGCTACCCTGCGCGGCATTATGCTCAGCCGTTATTTACGCCGTTAGTACCCGTTTTTAACCTGAAATACGAGAGAATAATAATATGACGACCACCAGCATCGAAATCAACGAATCCGTCCGCCATTACTACGGCCAGGTTTTGCAATCCAGCAACGACCTGAAAACCAGCGCCTGTTGCAGTATCGACGCGATGCCCGGTTACTTAAAAGCCTTGCTGGCCGGTTTGCACCCGGAAGTGCTGGAACGCTTTTACGGCTGCGGCTCGCCGCTGCCGCCGCTGTTAACCGGCAAGACCGTGCTGGATTTGGGCTGCGGTTCCGGGCGCGACTGCTATTTGTTGTCGAAACTGGTCGGCCCTACCGGTCGGGTGATCGGCGTCGATATGACGCCGGAGCAACTGGAAGTCGCGGTGCGTCATCGCGACTGGCATGCCGAGCGTTTCGGCTATGCCAATGTCGAATTCCTGCACGGCCATATCGAAAACCTGGCGGCTATCGGTATCGATGACAACAGCATCGACGTGGTGGTGTCCAATTGCGTGATCAACCTGTCGCCTGAAAAACCAAGGGTGTTGGCGGAAATATTCCGGGTGCTGAAACCGGGCGGCGAACTGTATTTTTCCGATGTCTTCGCCGACCGCCGTATCCCGCCCGCGTTGCGCCAAGACCCGGTTTTGCTGGGCGAATGCCTGGGCGGCGCTTTGTATTGGGAAGACTTCCGGCGGATTTTGCAGGCGCTGGATTGTCCCGACGTGCGCGTCGTCAAACAGAATTCCATCAGTCTCGACGATCCCGACGTTGCCGCTAAAATCGGCATGGTCAAGTTTCAGTCGGTCACCGTTCGCGCCTTCAAGCTGCCGCTGGAAGACCGCTGCGAGGATTACGGCCAGGTGGCCTGTTATCTCGGCAGCATCCCGGAACATCCTCACGCCTTCGACCTGGACGACCATCATCATTTCGAAACCGGCCGCCCGCTACGGGTGTGCGGCAACACCGCCGACATGCTGGCCGCCAGCCGCTATGCCGAACATTTTCAGGTGTTGGGCGATCAATCCCGTCACTTCGGTTTGTTCGACTGCACGCCGGGGCCGCAGGGCGAATCGGCGGCATCCGGCGGTTCGTGTTGCTGACCGGTTCCGTAGCGATGACTGACACCTTATTGACCGAACAGACGCTGGCCGCACAACGGCCGGTGCTGTTTCGCTACGCGCTGCTGCAATTGCGCGACAGCGAGTTGGCCGACGATGCGGTACAGGAGACGCTGCTGGCCGCTTGGCAATCGGTAGCGGGATTTGAAGGCAAGGCAGGCCTGCGCACTTGGCTGATCGGCATTCTTAAGCATAAAATCGCCGACCATTGGCGGCGTAGCGCCCGTGAGGCCGTCGCCCCGGTGTTTGACCGAACCGACGAAGACGATGGCGAAGCGGAAGTAGACGATTATTTTATGAGCAGCGGCCACTGGAACGGCGGCCCCAAGGGCTGGGCCGATCCCGAAGCGGCATTAAAGCAGCAGGAATTCTGGACGATCTACGAGATCTGTCAAAACAACCTGCCGCCGAAAATGGCTAACGTGTTCATGCTGCGCGAACTGGTCGGCCTGGACGCCGACGAAGTGTGCAGGGAAGCCGGGCTCAGCGATGCCAATTACTGGGTCACCATGCACCGGGCGCGGCTCAGGCTGCGCGAATGCCTGGAAATCCGCTGGTTCAACAACACAAAACAGGAGCAACAGCATGCGTAGTTGTCGGGCCATTTCCGCCCTGGTTTCCCAGGGGCTGGATAAAGAATTGAGTTTGCGCGAGCGTTTTTCAGTGTGGCTGCATGTGATGATGTGTACCCGTTGCCGCAATTTCCAAACCCAGAGCCGGTTTATCCGCAAGGCGGCGCGTCGTTATACCGACGAGTTGCAAAGCCGGTTAGGCAAAAAATCCTAAATCACAGGTAAATTCGGTTAAAAACTTAAAAAAAAATACCACGAAGACACGAAGTTTTATTTCTTCGTGTCTTCGTGGTGAATTAAAGATTTTTAATAGCCTGTTTTAAATCACAGCACAGTACGCGCGATGTATAGCCGTATTGGCGCTTCAATTAGTTTAAGGATTAAATATCCTCATCAGCGGTTTTTTCCTGCAATGCCGAAATCAATGGGCATTGCACCTCACTCCGGCTGGTCTTGCAACAGGAAATCAGCTCCTGCAAGGCCAGTTCAATACGGCGTAAATCGGCGATGCGGTTTTGTACATCGGTGAGTTTGTGTTCGGCGAGCACTCTTGCCTCATCACACTGGCTGCCGTCGGACAATTTTAGCAAACCGGCCACTTCGTTAAGACTGAATCCCAGGCGTTGCGAGGATTTGATAAAAATAATCCGGGCAACATCCACTGTGCTGTAGCGCCGAATGCCGCCCAAAGGCCGATCCGGTTCAGCTAACAAGTCGCGTCGCTGATAAAAGCGGATCGTTTCGACGCCGACCCCGGCCGCTTTCGCCAAGCCGCCAATCGTCAAGCTACTTACGGTTTTGTTCATGGCTATTGACTCCGTACTTGAATACGGAAGTAAGCTTACATCAGTTTTACTTGCGAGAGAAAATCCATGTCTGAATCACAACGCAGTCGGCGCTTTCTGTTTATCGGCGGATTGGGAGCCGTTCTTGCTTCCCTCTGCTGCCTGGGGCCGCTATTGCTGCTGGCGCTGGGTTTCAGCGGCGCTTGGTTAGCTAACCTGACCGCACTGGAACCCTATCGGCCCATTTTTATCATGCTTTCGCTGATCGCGCTGTTTTTTGCCTGGCAACGCATTTTTCGACCGGTATCCAGCTGTCAGTCCGGTGAACCATGCGCTCTATCGCCGGATCGTAGGCGGCATGCCGTTATCTTTTTGGGTGTACTGGCGCTGGTTTTGTTAGCCCTGGTTTTTCCTTATCTTCTTCCTTTATTTTACTAAGTGGCTTTTATGAAACGATATTTTGCTATGCTGATGATGACTCTCGCTGTTAACCAGCCGGTATGGGCGGCATCCCGAACCGTTACGCTGGCAATACCCGGCATGACCTGTGCCGCCTGTCCTATCACGTTAAAAATAGCGCTTAAGCGGGTAACTGGCGTGACTGCGGCGACGGTCAACTTTGATAGTCGTCAAGCCATTGTGACTTTCGATGATGCCAAAACCGATGTCGAAGCACTCATCCGCGCCACTGGCGATGCGGGTTATCCTTCTACGCTTATCCAAGGAGTCTCACCATGAACACTGTTATTTTGGAGTCCACGCTGGTTTGTCCGCTCTGTGGACACAGTAAAACCGAACCGATGCCCACCGATGCCTGTCTATGGTTCTATGAATGCCAGGGCTGTCATAGCCTGCTAAAACCCAAAACCGGCGATTGCTGCGTATTTTGTTCCTATGGCAGCGTCGCCTGTCCTCCGGTTCAGCTGCATGGCAAACATTCGGGTTGTTGCGGGGGATGAGCCGGTCTGTCTTTTGCAACGGATGCAATTCAGACGCAAGGCAAGTCAGTATTGCAGCGGTCATGGCATTTCCGGCACAGTAAAAAATCCTGAGCCTCAGTAAGTCCTACGGAAACACTGGCTGTAATGGATTTTCGGTTGGCGGGGATAAAGCGTTAACCGATGTGGCGTTAGATAGAAACATACCGGTATGCAGACCTTCCAGGTTTTTAAAACCTGGAAGGTCTAATGTGCATCGTCTTGCGCCTTTAGCCTGATTTTACTCCCCTCAACTCGCCAGCAATTTAGCCGCCATTTGCGTACCCAACACCCGAGCCTGAATCTTGGCAAAAGCCGTGTCCCGTCCGGTGGATGTGTCGTCTTCAAATGGCGAAAAACCGCAGTCGTCGGTGCTGCCCAGCTGTTCCAAAGGAATGAATTCCGCCGCCTGCAATACCCGGTCGCGCACCGTTTCAGGCTCTTCCACATCAGGATTCAGTACGTCGATCACGCCGACGAAAACCCGCTGCCCGGGGCGCAGATGCTGCTTGATCACCGCCAGCGCCCGCTCGGGATTTTTTTCGCTGGCAAGCTGCACGTAAAAATTACCGGCTTGCAGATTAAACAGCTCCGGCAACAGTTCGGCGTAATCGACATCGGCGCTATGGGTGGAATCGCAATCGCCGCCGGGACAGGTGTGGACGCCTATGCGGGGACGTAGCGCCGGGTCGAATTGTTCAAGCACCCGGTTATTGAGCGCAATAAAGCGGCGCAGCAAATTTTTACTGGGGTCCAGCTTTACCGCCAAACGGCCCTCGGTAAAATCGATTTGTACGCGATGAGCGCCCGCTTCAAGACAACCGCGAATATCGGTGGCCGCTTGTTCGACCAGATCGTCGAGAAAAGCCTGTTCATCGTAATTTTCCAGGCCGCCTTCGGGATACAACAGACTCAATGCGGACGCCGAAATCACCGCCTGTTTTACCGGTACATGGGCGTAACGCAGGGCGGCAAGCAAATAACGGTCGGCATGGACGCTGTAACGAAACGGGCCTGCGGTTAGGCGCGGCAGCTGTCGGCTGTGTCCGTCGGAAAACGGAATCTTCAAACCATCCGCGGCAATGTTCGGCAAGTCGGCCAAAGGGTAGGTGGCAAAACTCGGTTTGCTTTGCTCGCCGTCGCTGATCACCGGCGAGCCCGTCGCTTCAAAACGCTGCACGGTATCGCGCAAGGCGGCATCGTACTCGGCTTGCAAGGTTTGTGCAGAAACCTTTCCGTTATGAAACTCGCGGATGCAGGCCAGTAACTCAGGCGGACGCGGAATGCTGCCGATGGGTTCGGTTGGAATAAACATAAGCTCTCCTGTTCTATTATTTTTGTAAGTTAAGGAACGCTTGTTATATGCTGGGTGTCATCTTCCTGTCAACAAAATATAACATTAACGTAAAATAGTGCCATGCGCCTACCTCCCCGCAAACAACGTGATTTCCTGAAAATCGGCGAACTCGCCGAACTGCTGTCCACCACGCCGCGCACTATCCGGCTTTATGAGGAACTGGGCGTGCTCGGCCCTGCGCGCACCGAAGCCGGTACACGCTTATATGCCCGTAAAGATTTGAAGCGCATGGAAGTGGCCCTTAGGCTCAGCCGTAGCGGCATCAGCCTGGAGCAGATCGGCAGATTGGCGACGGCCCGCGCCGAATGCCTGACCGGTACGCAGGCGGTTGCAACCGTATTGCCCCAATTGTCCAGCCTGCACGCCGACATTCGCGCAAACATCGAACAGCTCGGTAAACTGGAACAGGATATTGAAGCCGCACGCGACTTGATCCGGCATTGCGAGAACTGTCCCAACCGTCCTAATAGAACCGATTGCCCGTATTGCGCGGTAGATAAAAATGTCGATCTATCCGATATTGCCCGGCTGATTTGGGATCCTGATTGCCCTTGATCCTGGGAAATGCGTTGCACTGATGAACAACGGGTTACATAGACTCTTCTCGTTCCCACGCAGTACGCTTATCGTTATACACAACTCTGCCAAAAAGCCGTCATTCCGGAAATAGTTTTCAGCGCCCTGCATGTCCTGAGCGTAGCCGAGGGGGCGGGGTACTTTCGAGGCCTGTTGCTCCGGAACGTTGCGAGTTAGACCTTCCAGGTTTTACGACTGCCATGGATGGCGGAAGTGCTGGAGCCGCCGGGAGCGGCTCCAGTAAAAACCTGGAAGGTCTGTCTATCGATCTGTTTCACGCACTTCAAACCATTCCAAAACTATCAACTACCTAGACGGTGGTGGTTCGACAGAAATTCAGTTATCCAAAAAAGTTTTTGTAAGGAATACGGATCGTCTCCGACTGATTAGGCAGGAAGGCTTTACTGCGTATGCCGTTAAAACTCTCCTAATATTCTTAATTACTTTTGGAGTACTCAATATGAACAAAAAAACCTTATCTTTGACTTTGGGCGGGGCGCTTGCATCTTCTTTGTTAAGTATGTCTCCCGCCATTCAGGCCGGTGAAAATCCGTTTGCAATGTCCAATATCAACGCCTCGCAACAACTTGCCGCAGTCGACGAAAAAATGAACGAAGGCGGTTGCAGCGGCAAATTGAAAGAAGGCAAGTGCGGCGAAGGCAAATGCGGCGCCAACAAAAATAAAATGAAAGAGGGCGGTTGTAGCGGTGCAGCGATGCCGGAAGAAAAAATGAAAGAAGGCGGGTGCAGCGGCAAGATGAAAGAAGGCGGTTGTAGCGGCAAAATGTAATAACTCCGCCAAAGCCGCCCGATAATTGTTACCGGCGGCTTTTTCTTTAAAAAACATCGAATAAGGAGACGAAAAATGTCTGTAATGTGCAAAATGAATGGCCAATGCTGTGCTAAAAAAGGCTTATGCATCCATGAAAAAATGATAATGGCTATCATGACGGTGTCCGCATTAGCGGCAGTCGGCCATTGGGTTCTACACCTGTTTTAAAACCAAGAAACTAAGGCGTACACGTCACGCCTACTATGCTTTTTTATTTGAATCAAACCTGGCGCTTACAAGGAATAAACATGGCAAACATCAAATTAATCGATGAAGCTGAAGTCGTCGAACCGGTCTTATCCATTTATAACGACATCAAGAAAACATTCGGCATGGATTTCGTCCCCGGCATGTTCAAGGCGATGGCCAATAACCCGGCTTACCTGGAAGCCAGTTGGAGTCGCTATAAAGTCATCATGGGGCCGGGAAAACTGGACCGGAAAACCAAGGAAATTATTGCGGTCGCGGTATCGACCGTCAACGGTTGCGAATATTGCATCAACGCGCACACCGCCGTGCTTAAGAAAATGGGCTTAGGCGACTCTGAGATAACGGAGCTTATGGCGGTGGTCGACTTATTCAGCGGCTTTAACAAGCTGCTGGACGGTTTGCGGGTTGAATCCGATATTTTTCCGAACTGACCTTGTTCAATAGGCTAAACATGATGAAAACTTTTGTAGTTAACGGGGCAGGGCTGGGGCTGCGACGGGAGCTTTTACCGGCGCTGGAATCGGGCGTTCCCGAAACGATTAATTTTTTCGAAGTGTCGCCGGAAAACTGGATAGATATAGGCGGCAGATTGGGCAAGATCTTTCGCAGTTATACCGAACGCCATCGCTTCGTGGCGCATGGGCTTTCGCTATCTTTAGGCGGACCGGCGCCGTTGGACATAGCTTTCTTGCGGCGCATGAAAGCTTTTCTCGATGAGCATAACTTCGCGCTGTACACCGAACACCTGAGTTTTTGCAGTGACGAGGGGCATCATTACGACCTTTACCCGATTCCGTTTACCGAAGAAGCGGTGCGCCATGTCGCCGGACGGATTCGTCTTGCGCAAGACATTCTCGAACGCCCGATTGCGCTGGAAAACGCCTCTTATTACGTCACGCCGCCGTTAGCTGAAATGGACGAACTGACATTTATCAATGCGGTGCTGGCGGAAGCCGATTGCCCCTTGCATTTGGACGTGAACAACATTTACGTCAACAGCCTTAACCACAACTACGATGCCGCTACGTTTTTACAGGGCTTGTGCGGTGAGCGGATTGTTTACGGACATGTTGCAGGGCATGATGTGGATAAGTCGAGGATGATTATCGATACCCACGGCCAAGCGGTTTGCGATCCCGTCTGGATATTATTGGAATTGGCTTATCAGGCTTTCGGCGTGTTCCCGACCTTATTGGAACGGGATTTCAACATACCGCCGTTAGCCGATTTGTTGGCGGAAGTCAGGCAGATTGCCAATTTGCAACAGTACTACGGCTACTGTTCCGGTATTGCGCCTCCTATGTCCGAGCAAGCTGCTGGAGAAGTTGCATGACGAATTTTCAACAGGTACAACGACAGTTTTTAGCGCATTTACGCAATCCGGAACGGCAGCAGTTACCTGCCGGTTTTGTCCCGCAAGGCACTAACGTATATATCGATCTACTATATAACAAATTCAATGATAGCCTGACTACGTGCTTCCCCGTCACCCATGCGGTTTTGCAAGGAAAGCCTTGGCAGGAGCTGGTAAAAGACTTTATCGCCGAACATCGTTGTCTGTCGCCTTATTACCGGCAAATTCCCGATGAATTTATCCAGTATTTGCAAACCGAATGGGTCAATCATACCGGGCTGCCTTATTTGCTGGAACTGGCGCATTTTGAATGGGTTGAGCTGATATTGGCGATTACCGATGCCGAACCGGTTGTTAAGCGCGAGAGTGAGGTTAACGATTGGCTGGCATGTCACCCCATTTTCGCGCCGGTCTTGCAGCTACTGCATTATGCCTATCCCGTACAGAGCATCAATGAAAACTATCAACCGGCTACCCCCCCGGAACAGGCAACGCATATTTTAGGGTTTCGGGATAGAGATGATGCCGTGCGGTTTATTGAATTAAACCCTGCAACTGCGCGGCTGGTAGACATTTTGCATAACACTGATGACAGCTACACCGTCCGCGAAGCAATTCAGCGAATCGCCGCCGAGTTACATCACCCTGAACCGTCCGCGCTGTTTACTTTTGGCGTTGCAACCTTGACGGATTTAATGCGGCAAGGCGCTATTTTGGGTAGGGCGGCAGATGATTAATCAAAAGCAAAAGTTAGAACTGTCGCTGGTTTTATTAAGGCTGAATGTGTTTTTAGTCATGCTTATGTGGACGCTGGATAAGTTCGTCAATCCCGGCCATGCCGCAAAAGTTTATGAAAAGTTTTATTTTCTCTCAGGTTTGGGGCATGAGCTTATGTACGCACTCGCGGCAGTTGAACTTATCGTTCTGCTGTTATTTGTGTGCGGTCTTTATAAAAAATACAGCTACGGAACGGTGTTGATTTTTCACGCCATTTCAACTTTGTCTTCATTCAAACAATATTTATCCCCCTATGAAGCGGGGAATTTATTGTTTTTCACTGCGTGGCCTATGCTGGCGGCTTGTATTGTCTTGTTTTTGTTAAAGGATCAGGATGTACGATTGTCGTGCGGAAATAAAGTTAAAAACCGAAGTTTTTACGAGGATTTAAAATGATTTATTTAAGCCTGTTAATTATTGCTACCTGTTTCCTGGCTTATGCCAACGGCGCAAATGATAATTTTAAAGGCGTTGCCACCTTGTTTGGCAGCGGCGCCGGCAGTTACCGCAATGCCATCGGTTGGGCAACAGTAACGGCTTTCGCCGGTTCTGTTTGTTCCATTTTTTTAGCCGAAAAACTGCTTAAAAGTTTTTCGGGTAAAGGCTTGGTTCCCGATGCTGTCGCACTCTCGCCTGAATTTTTATTAGCCGTCTCCGTGGGCGCAGGCATCACGGTTTTAGTCGCCGCCTTAAAGGGTTTTCCTATTTCCACCACCCACGGTTTAACAGGGGCCTTAGTGGGTGCGGGACTGATGGCGGTCGGTACGGAGATTAATCTTTCCGTGTTGGGCTCGGCTTTTTTTATCCCTTTGTTGGTCAGCCCCTTAATCGCGGTTATCTTGGGCGCTGGGGTTTATTTTGTATTTAGAGCGGTACGCATTCAATCGGGCATAAACAAAGAATACTGCGTCTGCGTTGGACAAACAGAAACCCTAGTCCCGATCCCGCAGCCTGATTCCTGCTTTACCATGACCACTGTTACCGGCATGGAAGCAAGTATTGACAGTGAAGCTGTCTGTCGGCAGCGCTATGTCGGCACGGTCTGGAAAATGAACAGCCAAAAATTATTGGATGGTTTTCATTACCTGAGTGCCGGGGCGGTTTGTTTTGCACGGGGCCTGAATGACACGCCTAAAATCATGGCTATTTTAATGTCCGCTCATGCTTTGGGAATGCAATCCGGCTTGTTATTGGTCGGTTCCGCGATTGCGATAGGCGGTTTGTTGCATTCGCGCAATATCGCGGAAACGATGGGCAAAAAAATCACCCCGCTGAATCATGGGCAAGGATTTTCCGCCAATCTGGTGACGGCTTTTTTGGTTATTTTCGCCAGTCAATCAGGCGTTCCGGTATCGACGACGCACGTCTCGGTCGGCGCTGTGTTCGGCATAGGCACGATTACCCGGCAAGCGAATGTCGGCGTAGTTTCCCGGATTGCGTTGTCATGGGTATTAACGTTGCCGATTGCGGCTTTTTTTAGCGCCTGTATTTACCGGTTATTAAGTTTTTACAGCCTGTAAACAATGCTTTATCAATATCCCGACAGCGTGATTCAAGTCTTTTGCAAAGCCCCGGTTGCAGGGCAGGTTAAAACCCGTTTAATGCCGGTGTTAAGTGCGGAGCAAGCCATGCAGGTGCATGTTGAATTGACTGAGCGCGTGTTGAAACTTTTGCATGATGCAGCCCTATGCCCCGTACAGCTTTGGTGCAGTCCAACGATTGAGTTTGATTTTTTTCAGCAACTGGCGGCAACCTATCGATTAAGCCTGCATCAACAAAGCCATTGCGGTTTAGGCGGGCGTATGTCGGACGCTTTGAACGCTGGCTTGCAATATTCTAAGCAGGCGCTGTTAATCGGTTGCGATTGCCCTTCTTTAACAGCAGAGGATTTTAAGCAGGCGATTGCGGCGCTTAAACACGGTGCGGACGTGGTGTTGGCTCCTGCGGAAGACGGCGGCTATGTTTTAATCGGGGTTAAGCAGCCGCAAGCAGCGGTGTTAAGCGATGTCGATATGCCTTGGGGAACGGCGCAAGTGTTAGCCGTCACCCGGTGAACGGATTAAACGGCAACAGCTTAAAGGGCATGAAATCGGGCTGCAATGGGACATAGACACGCCGGAGGATTTGGCAAGGTATCGGGCAAATTTTAAATGAAACTATTCACTCTGTTATTGATGTTGGTAGCTGCTCTGAATGTGTCTGCCGAATCCACCTTGCCGATGGGCGAATTCAGCCGTAACCGTCTTAACGGCTGGGAGCAAAAAAGGTTTGCAGGCGAAACGCGCTATCAGCTGCAAACGGTAGACGGCGTGGTGGTTCTGAGAGCCGATAGCCATGCGGCGGGTTCCGGGCTGTTTAAAGAACAAACCGTTGATCTGGAAAAAACGCCGTTTTTAAACTGGTCATGGCGAATCGGCAATCGTTTGACGGGACTCAATGAACAAAGCAAATCGGGCGATGACTATGCGGCGCGGGTGTATGTGATTGCAAAAGACGGGCCTGCATTTTGGCAAACCAAGGCGATTAATTATGTCTGGTCCGGCAACAACGCGAAAGCCGGCGTTTGGGCAAACGCATTTGCAGGCGATCATGTCATGATGCTGGCTCTGCGCGGCCCGGAAGCGGCGCTGAACATCTGGCACACCGAAAAACGCAATGTTCGCGCCGATTTGCAAAAGTTATTCGGTGAAGATTTTCGCAGCATTGATGCAGTCGCACTGATGACCGATACCGATAATAGCCGCGGTCAGGCGTCGGCTTTTTATGGTGATATTTGGTTTTCCAAGGATTAATGCCGCACAATTGTAAGGTTTCGCCTTCTCGTGCGACTTAATAGCATCATACATAAATAACAAGGTACACATCATGCGTTTTACTAAATCCTTATTACTTGTCGCGGCGCTAAATTTAACGCTCTCAGCCACTGCTTTTGCCGCCCCGCCTGACTGGAGCGTGTACGCCGAAACTTTACAAACGGTCAAAGCCGGTAAAAAACACGATACCCCGCTTAATCTGGTGGATTATTCAGCCTTGAAAAAATCGGGACAACTGGAAGCGGCTTATCAGCTCATCAAAACCTTTCCCGTTGAAACATTGGCAAATAGAGAAGAAAAACTGGCGTTCTATATCAACGCCTACAATATTCTCGCCCTGAAAATGGTGCTGGATCATTGGCCTGTAGACAGCATTAAAGACGTGGGAAATGTGCTAAGTCCCGTTTGGAAGAAAACAGCGGGGGTGATTGGCGGACAAGAAGTGTCGCTGGATGCGATTGAAAACGAGGTGTTAAGGCCGATGGGCGAACCGCGCATTCATTTTGCCATTGTCTGCGCTTCAGTCAGTTGCCCCGATTTACGCACAGAGCCTTATACCGCAGACAAGCTTAATGCGCAGTTAGACGATCAAGCCGGATTATTTCTTAACAACGCCGAAAAGGGCTTGAACGATGACGGCAAGGTGATTCACGTTTCAAAAATCTTCGACTGGTTTGAAAACGATTTTAAAGCGGTCGGCGGCATTGAGGCGTTTATCCATCAACATCGTAGCGGATTATCAAAATCCGCTATCAAAGCCGATATTGAATACGATTGGTCGCTTAATAGTCCCGGCGAATAACTTTTATAGCCCTTGGAATAGCCACATGAATACACCCAGAATTTTATTACTGTTGATGATTGTCGGCGCCATCGCCGCTTTTTTTTACTTTAACGGCCAGCAATATTTGACGTTGGCGATGCTTAAATCGCAGTACGCCGGTATCGCGGCTTTTCGTGATGACCATCCGATACCGGCGATTGCGGTTTATGGGCTGATTTATATTGCCGTGACCGGTTTATCGTTGCCCGGCGCGGCTATTTTAACCTTGGCCGGCGGGGCGGTATTCGGTTTGTTCTGGGGGACGGTGATTGTTTCTTTCGCCTCGACCATCGGTGCGACACTGGCGTTTTTAGCGGCGCGGTTTTTGTTTAAGGACGGTATCCAAGCCAGATTCGGCGACCGTTTGCAAGCCATCAATGAGGGCATTGCGCGGGATGGGGCCTTCTATCTGTTCACGTTACGGCTCGTGCCGTTATTTCCTTTTTTTGTCATCAATCTGTTAATGGGTTTGACGGCATTGAAAACCCGCACTTTTTACTGGGTCAGCCAAGTGGGCATGTTGGCGGGAACGCTGGTGTATGTGAATGCCGGAACGCAACTGGGTAAGCTGGAGTCACTAGCCGGCATTTTATCGCCCCCTCTTGTCGGGTCTTTTGTGTTGCTGGGTGTGTTTCCACTGATGGCAAAAAAAGCGATTTATTTTATTCAACAAAGGAAGTCAGATGTCTGAAGAATCAGCAACTAAAAAATGGCAAAAGCCTAAACGCTTCGATAACAATTTAATCGTTATCGGTGCGGGTTCCGGCGGCTTGGTCACGTCTTATATTGCCGCGGCGGTTAAGGCAAAAGTCACGCTGATTGAAAAACATAAAATGGGCGGCGATTGTTTGAATACCGGCTGCGTGCCGTCTAAAGCCTTAATTCGTTCCGCCAGGTTTTTATCGCACGTCAGCCGCTCGGCGGAATTCGGCATTAAAAACGCTCAAGTCGAGTTTGATTTTGCCGAGATAATGGAGCGTGTACAAAACGTTGTAAAAGACGTTGAACCCCATGATTCGATAGAGCGTTACAGCGAATTAGGCGTTAATGTCATCACTGGCACGGCTAAAATCATTTCACCTTGGCAAGTTTCAGTTGCCACCGAAACAGGCGTGCAAACGCTTAGCACAAGCTCGATTGTGATTGCCGCAGGCGCACGCCCTTTTGTGCCGCCCATTCCAGGCTTAGCTGATGTCGGTTATCTGACTTCGGACAATGTCTGGAATCTGCGCAAAAAACCTAAACGCTTAGTCGTGTTAGGCGGCGGCCCGATTGGCTGTGAACTGGCGCAAGCGTTTGCCCGCTTAGGGATTGAAGTCACCCAAGTTGAAATGCTGCCACGGATTATGATGCGCGAAGACAGCGAAGTATCGGCTTTGGTGACGGCTCAATTTCGCCAGGAAGGCATTACCGTTTTAGTCGAACATAAAGCCAAACAATTTATCGTTGAAAATGGCGAAAAAATCTTAATCGCCGAACACGACGGCAAAGAAATTCGCATTGCCTTTGATGAAGTTTTATTAGCGATTGGACGGGTAGCGAATATTTCAGGCTATGGCGTCGAGGAAATGGGCATCGCCTTATCGCCGCGTCTTACCATTGCGGTTAATGCCTTTCAGGAAACCAATTACCCGAATATCTACGCTTGCGGCGATGTCGCAGGCCCTTACCAGTTTACCCATACCGCCGCGCATCAAGCATGGTACGCCGCAGTCAATGCCTTGTTCGGTTGTTTCAAGAAATTTAAAACCGATTATTCGGTGATTCCGTGGGCAACCTTTACCGACCCCGAAGTCGCCAGAGTCGGATTGAATGAACAGGAAGCCAAAGAACAAGGCATTGCTTATGAGGTCAGTGTTTATGGCATTGATGAGCTAGACAGGGCGATTGCCGACAGTGAAGCGCATGGTTTTGTGAAAGTCTTAACCGTTCCGAATAAAGATAAAATTCTTGGCGTAACCATAGTTGGCGAACATTCCGGCGATTTGATTGCCGAATTTGTGTTGGCGATGAAACACGGTTTAGGACTGAATAAAGTGCTGGGAACTATCCACATTTATCCGACGATGGCGGAGGCGAATAAATACGTTGCCGGCGTCTGGAAACGCAATCATGCGCCGCAAAAATTATTGGCTTATGTTGAACGTTATCACGCTTGGCGCAGAGGCGTGTGAGAGTCCTTTATGCTTGATTCCTTGCCTTATTTAAAAAATTCGGATTTTCCTGCGATTAGCCGCAACAAGCTTGAAATTCTGCAAGTCAATCTGGGCTATTTGTGTAATTTGAGTTGTACGCATTGTCATGTCAATGCCGGCCCTAAGCGCACTGAATTAATGGACAAAGCCACGATGGATGAGATTTTAACGTTCATTGATAGTCATGCGATTCATACGCTGGATTTAACGGGGGGCGCACCTGAAATGAACCCGCATTTTCGCTATCTGGTGACACAAGCCTTGGGCAGGGGCTTAAAAGTCATCGACCGCTGTAATCTGGTGATTTTATTGGAACCCGGTTTTGAATGGCTGGCAGGCTTTCTGGCAAAAAACCGGGTTGAAATCGTCGCGTCATTGCCTTGTTATCTTAAAGACAACGTCGATAAACAGCGAGGGAAAGGCACGTTTGATGCCAGCATCACCGCTTTACAAAAACTGAATGCGCTGGGGTATGGTCAGAGTAATAGCGATTTACAGCTTAATCTGGTTTTTAACCCGCAAGGTGCGACCTTGCCGCCGGAACAACTAGCCCTTGAGCGCGATTACAAAAAATATCTACAAACACATTTTGGCGTGGTATTTAATCATTTATTTGCTATCACCAATCTACCCGTGCAACGATTTGGCAGCGTTTTACTGAGTACGGGGCAATTTGATAATTACCTGAACTTACTCAAAAACAACTTTCACGCACCCAATTTGGATAAGGTGATGTGTAAAAACACCTTGAGCGTTGACTGGCAGGGTAAGGTTTATGATTGCGATTTTAATCAAATGCTGAAACTGCCCTTAGGGGCTGATAACAAAATCCACATTCGCCAGGTGGCGGACTTAATGGGCAAAGCCATTAACACCTTGCAGCATTGCTACGGCTGCACCGCCGGGCAAGGTAGTAGTTGTACGGGCGCGATTTAATGTCCACGAAAGGCACGAAAAACACGAAATATTTAGACTGCCAACTTTTCTCGTTCCCACGCGCCGCGTCACTGCCATTAAGTTAAGAGATACGCGGGTTCCCAAGCTCCCGCTTGGGAACCCAGTGAACAAAGCTCTAGCTTTGCGAGCCGGGAAGCTAGAGCTTCCCGTACTGAATTCCCAAGCAAGAGCTTGGGAACTAGCACGATCAGCGTCTGGCGTCTCAACGCGCCGCGTTGAACAGTAGACCGTAGCGCGTGGGAACTAGGTAAGAAAACTAATTAATTTTTTATTTATTTGGAGAAGATATGACTATCGAAACAGGCGTTTTACAACGTTATTCAGAAGGCGCGGAAGCTGTACAACCCGATTTATGCTGCCCTGTTGATTATGACCGGGAATTGTTGGCGTTATTGCCGCAGGAAATTATTGATAAGGATTATGGCTGTGGCGACCCCTCCCGTTATGTGCAGAAAGGCGATGTGGTGCTGGACTTGGGTTCAGGTTCGGGAAAGATCTGCTATATGGCGGCGCAGTTAGTCGGCGATACCGGCAAAGTGATCGGCGTGGATATGAATGATGACATGCTCGCACTGGCCAGAAAATACCAGTCGGAAATGGCACACAAATTAGGCTCGGATCGGGTTGAATTCGTCAAAGGGCAAATTCAGGACTTGGCTCTGGATTTAACCGCGATGAATCAGCATTTAGCCGAAAATCCCATTGCGACGGCAGAAGACGTGATTCACCTACGCGCGTGGCAAGAAAAACAGCGCAAGGAATCGCCTTTAATCGCCGACAATTCAGTCGATTTGGTGGTTTCCAATTGCGTACTTAATCTGGTGCATGACAGCGACAAAGCGCAATTGATTCAAGAGATTTTTCGCGTCGTAAAACCCGGCGGACGGGTCGCCATTTCCGATATTGTCAGCGACGAACTTGTGCCGCCGCATTTAAAAGCCGATACCCATTTATGGAGCGGCTGTATTTCAGGAGCCTTGCAAGAGCATGAATTTTTAGAAGCGTTTGTTGCCGCAGGTTTTGTCGCGGTGACTTATGACAAATGGGAAAGCACTGCCTGGCAGGTGGTTGAAGGCCTTGAATTTCGTTCGGTCACCATTACCGCCACCAAACCATCTTCCGAACCCTGTCTGGACAAAGGTCATGCGGTGGTTTATCGCGGGCCTTTTTCTAAAGTGTACGACGACGAAGGCCATGTTTTTTATCGCGGGCAACGCATGGCAGTCTGTGAACGGAGCTGTAAGTTGCTCACCAGCGGAGCTTACGCCGACCACTTTATCGGCATTGCCCCTGTGCAGGAACAGACGCCACAAAACTGGTGTCATGCGCCGGGTACATTAAGACCGGCGGCAGAAACCAAAGGCTCGATGCATCAAGCAGACTGTGCATCATCGGGTTGTTGTTAATAAATTCGGCAGCAAGAAGCCATTCTTGGCGCAGGAGAGGATTAAGGTTTAATCATGCTATCAAAAACCAACATTGATAACTTTTTGCAAACGCTTTACACCATGGCTTTTTTGGTTGAAGCCCGCGATGCTTATACCGGCGGTCATTTATGGCGGGTATCGCAACTGACCGGGCGTTTAGCATTAGCTGCCGGATTGCTTCGATAAATAAGGGTCTTAACAGCAAAGTCATGGGAAGCTTATCGATTTCTGTGCCTTCTGTATGACTGGACGCTGCTGTAGGTCGATACGCAATATGGCACCAGATACATCAACGCTATCTTTAACAATTCTTTCATGCCCAAACCAAGGCAGGCGAGATTTTGCAGGGACGGAGTTCCACGCATCAGTTCTTCAAGATCGAGAAATCTATCGCCATAGTTAATAGAAGCAAGCACAGTGCCGACAAAAATCGCAATCCGAAATGCACTGTTACGAGTATCCTTGCATAGGGCTATTTTTAACCAGTATTTCATCAATTCTTGAGCTTTATACAATTCAAAGATTAGGGAGGGGAGGTCACAATGACTCCCCTAAATGTCAAACTTTATGAGACCCCCGGCAGAGCCGGGGGTACCAATGGTTAATTAGCTTGCGTTGAATAGTTAAAACCCAAGATCGCTCAGTCCCGGATGATCGTCGGGACGACGGCCCAACGGCCAATGAAATTTCCGCTCGGATTCCTTAATCGGCAAATCGTTGATGCTTGCGTAGCGCTGTTGCATCAAACCGTTTTGGTCGAATTCCCAGTTTTCATTGCCGTAAGAACGAAACCACTCGTCCTTGTCATTATGCCATTCGTAAGCAAAGCGGACGGCAATGTGGTTGCCTTCAAAGGCCCAGAGTTCCTTGATTAATCGGTATTCATGCTCTGTAGCCCATTTGCGGGTAAGAAACTCGATAATTTGCTCCCGGCCTGCCGGAAACTCGGCACGATTCCGCCATTGGCTGTCGATAGTGTAGGCCAGAGCAACTTTCTCAGGATTACGGCCGTTCCAGCCGTCTTCGGCCATGCGTACTTTATGAGCCGCCGTTTCACGGGTAAACGGAGGAAATGGGGGGCGTGATTCTTGGGTTGTGTTCATTAGAAAACTCCTCGGTTAAGGTTTGATTGATGGAAATAATGATAGGGTTGTAATAATCAGGCCTCGGCGGGCCTGCGCGAAGTGCAGGTTTGGCTCTGCACAGCCTCCAGCTTGCCGTGAATGACTCCGGCCAGGTATTGCGCATCTTCGGCAATGCCCAGAAAGCGCCCGGAACCCCAGGTGTTCAACCAGGGCAAGCCGATGAAATAAAGTCCTTCGGCGTTCGATACGCCACGCCGGAACCGGGGATGCCCCTTGCCATCGAAGGCGGGCAGTTCGATCCAGCTGTAATTGGGACGGAAACCGATTGCCCAGACGATCGAGGAGATACCGGCGGCATCGGCATCGATACGCACGGGACCCGATTCGGATTTCCATTCCCATAGTTTTTCAAATGCCGGTTCTTCCGGCGCATCAATGTTGTTTTCTGCGATATAGCGGTCGATTTCCTCGCGTATCCTCACATACACCCCGTCGGCTTCGTCGAGGTTTCGGGTCAGGTCCGGCTTGAATTCAAGCATCGCGCCGTTAATATCGTTCATGCTGCCGTACAGGCGGACGCCTTGCAATGCAAATTTACGCAGATCGATTTCATGGCCGCCGCTACGTCCGCTCAGGTAATGGTTGGTTTTATGGCAAACCGCGTCGCCGAGCGGATGCTTATCGACAGTCAAGTTATAAAAGCCCAGATCGTACAGCCATTCCGTGGTTTCGCGGCCTCGATACAGGCGCGGCGAACGGGGCGCGCTGCCGACCGCGAGATGCACTTTGCGGCCCGCCAAGTGCAAGTCTTCCATGATCTGCACGCCGGATTGGCCCGAGCCGACCACCAGCACCTCGCCGTCCGGCAGTTGTTGCGGGTTGCGGTAATTGACAGAATGAACCTGGGCGATATGTTTGGGCAGGCTGTGCGCATAGTCCGGCACGACCGGAATATCGTAGCCGCCGGTAGCCACGACCAAATGATCGGCGGTGAACTCGCCGATGCTCGTCGTTACCTCAAGCAGGCCCCGATTGCCCCGGTGGACACGGGTCACGGCCACGCCTTCACTCAGCGGAGCGTTGATCTTTTCGGCAAAGGCCTCGACATACTCGACAATCTGGTCCTTGAGCATGAAGCCCTTCGGATCGTCGCCTTGATACGGAAAATCCGGCAGGCGGCATTGCCAGTTCGGGGTCACCAGGCAAAAACTGTCCCAGCGCTCGTTGCGCCAGGAATGGCCGACGCGGTTTTTTTCAAAAACGATGTGGCTGATGTCCAGCTTTTGCAGGTAATAGCTGACCGACAAACCGGCCTGGCCGCCGCCGACGATGATGACTTGATAATGGGGGTGTGGATTATTTTGTTGATTATTCATGGGGTTCTCTCTTTGTTGTTGTGTGGCGGTTTGTGATTTCTGAGTGCCGGGCCGGAAGCTCACCCTGTTTTTGCTCTCGTTCCCACGCGCTGCGCTCATCGTTATACACATCTCGACGTAGGCCGGAATAAGGCCGCCCAAGCGTAGCGCGAGGTGGCGTTTCCGGCTTGCCGCACAGTTTCGCCGGAAACACCCGCCCTTGCTTACGCCGGGCGGGCTTATTCCGGCCTACGTCCGAGGCGGTTATTCCAGCGTCTATGGCGAAATGACGATATGCTGGTTCCCAAGCTCCAGCTTGGGAACCCAGATAACGAAGCTCCAGCTTCGCGAGACGGGAAGCTGGAGCTTCCCCCACTGAGTTCCCAAGCTGGAGCTTGGGAACTAGCGTAAGCGCCTGGGTCGTCTTGGCTCTCGTTCCAACGCGCTGCGTGGGAACGAGACAACGAGACATTCGATTTTCCTTTACCCAACCCCCTCCTTCTGGAGAGGGCTTAAGTCAACGGTATTGGCCATAAGGCCTTGTTTGGGATGTGGCTACTCTATGAACGCTTCCACCAAAACCTTCGGGTTTTCAGCGTCCGAAAAACGCGCGGCGATAGTTTCAATTTCGGCCAGCTGACTCATTGCGCTGGAACAGGTGTAACCATACTTTTGGCGAACCCGTTCGCTGGCGATTTGCAGGGCTGCCCGGCTACGGGCGAGAAAATCCTCCAGCTCGTAGGTTTCGCCCTGATTGAAAAAATCCTTGATCACCTGTGATGGCGAATAACAAAGGGTGGCGGATTGGTCCGGCCAACGGACGCGAAAACGCATTTCAGGCATGGGTAATACCTCTTACCGTAAAAGTTGCAAAGCGGTTAGCTTAGTAGGGTACGCTGTGCGTACCTTTGTAATCTTCATAAAAATCAATGTGGAAGGTACGCGCAGCGTACCCTACTGCTTGAGTTCCATGCCGCAGCCGGTCAACGGTTCTGCATGCAAGTCCCATAGCAGTTCCTCGCTGTCGGCATCGGCAAGGCGCAGGCGGCCGGAAGCATCGGTTTCGCCGATCACCGCGCAGGTAATGCCGCGCCGCGAGAAGCGTTCGATAATGGCTTCGGTATGTTCGTCTTCCGCGCTCAGCACGAAGCCGTAACTGGGAAAACAGCAAAGCCAGCGCTCCAATGGGATGCCGGGCGGGCAGGGTATGGAAGCCACGTCGATCGTACCGCCCAAGCCGGAACACTCCAGCAGCATCAGCACCGTGCCGATCATGCCTGCCATGCTGATGTCCTTCGCCGCGGCGCACAGCCCGGTTTCGGCGAGTTGCGGCAATAGTTCCAGATCCTCGCGCAATCTTTCGGGCGGCGAACCGGTGCTGGCATCCCACCAGGCATAAGGTTCGCGAAAATGTCCGCGCAAATCAACCGCCGCCAGCAGCTTTTGTCCGGCTTTTGCCTCGAAACTGCTGAGCAGTCTGTTGGCGCGGCCGAGAATCGCCACCGACAGTTGCGAACGGTCGTTACGAAGATTGCTGTGTCCGCCGACGATGGGGACGCGATAAATCTCGGAGGCGGCAGCCATGCCTTCCAGCACCGGCCGGGCTTTTTGTTCGCCGTCGCTCCAGATCGCATCGACCACGGCGATGGGTCGGCCGCCCATCGCGTAAATGTCGCTGACGTTGACCATCACGCCGCAGTACCCAGCAAACCAGGGCTGGGCGGCGACAAACTCGTTCAGGAAACCTTCCGTCGCCAACAACAAAAAACCGTCCTGGTCGGGTATGGCGGCGCAGTCGTCACCCAGCGGAACTGCGCTGTCATGAAACGGTATTCGCTTGAGCATGTCCGCTACGGCGGCGATGTCGCGCTTGTGCATCAGGCCGATGCTTTGTTTAATGTGTTGAGTCAGCTGGCTTAAATCGCTCATGCGGCAATCCTGCCGGTAGCAATAAAACCGGTCGCGCCATCGGCATAGGCCGGATAGAAACCCAGATCGGCCTGCATCAGATGATGCGGCCGGCCGTGCAGTTCAATTTCCTGTAGGGAACGCCAGTGCAGACGGCGAAACAAAGGCACGTTGCGGCTTTGCACCTGGGCCAGAAAAGTGTGGCAGTCTTGGGCATGGGCGGTGGTGACCGCCAGACGGATCAGCGCGGCCCCCAGGTTGCCCTGTTTGCGGTAGTCGGCCGCCACCGCCAGCCGCGAACCCCACCAGATTCCCGGTTCGGCCTGGTGAATGCGGACGGTTCCGACCACTTCGTCGGGCAGGCCGCCGACGCAGGCAATCGCGACAATGGGTGTGGCAATCCGGTCGATTTCATCGATGTCATCGCCCTGGAAAACGCCTTGTTCCTCGCAAAACACCGCCTGCCGCAAGCGCAGCATTTGTTCGCGTTCCCAGTCCTGGGTCACCCATTTGACCAGGTACTCGGTGGGGACAAAATGGTTACTAGATTCGTTCAGCATGTCAGACCTCGTAACTGGAAAGGGCGGAGCAAGCGCCGCATTTGGCGCAGCCCGCTTTCATGTCGGCGGAGCGGAGCCCGGCTTGTTTCAGCATAGCGCCCAGCGGTTGCAAAATATCCTGCATGAAACGTGGATCGGGCGAAGGATGATCAGCCAGCGGCGTCCCGGTAATCGGTATGAAAGGCACCACGAACGGATAGACCCCTTTGTCTATCAGCTGTTTGGAAACGGACAGGATCGCCTCTACGGTATCGCCAAGTCCGGCCAGTATGTAAGTGCTGACTTCGCCCCGGCCGAATACCGCGACCGCCGCATCGAAAGCGTCCATGTAACGTTCCAGCGGCACACCGGCCTTGCCGGGCATGATGCGGGCGCGGACTACCGGGGTGACGGCTTCCAGGTGCATGCCCAGGCTGTCGATGCCTGCGGCTTTCATGCGTTTGAACCAAATATCATCGTCCGGCGGCTCGCATTGCCCTTGAATCGGCAAATCGACGGCGGCTTTCACCGCACTAGCGCTTTCGCATAAAATCGCGGCCCCGCGATCGGTCAGGTTGGGCGTACCGGTGGTGATAACCATGTGCTTGACGCCGTCCAACTCTACTGCGGCTCGGGCGACTTCGGCCAATTGCTCCGGCGTTTTGCGGAGAATGGTTCGGCCTGCGTCCAGCGATTGGCCGATCGCGCAAAACTGGCAGGATTTTTTGCGGTTGCTGTAACGGATGCAAGATTGCAACACCGTGGTGGCTAGCACATCCGCCGCATGCAGCGTGGCGATATGGGAGTAGGGCACGCCGTCCGCAGTTTGCAAAGCGTAAAAACGCGGCTGGCGGGGGAACGCGATGGACGCTATGTTTTTGCCATTAAGACGAATAACGCTGTCTCCTTGACCATTCGGGTGGTCGGCGACAAACGGCGAGTTGACCGCTCCGGCGGTGGCAATCGGCACCATGATGGTCTTGCCGCCGATAGTAACGGCTTTGTGGTCGGAAGGACCGGCACCGCCGCGACGGATGCCAATGGCGGATTCGGTGTCCTCCAGCCGTAATCCCAACGATTGCAGTTCGGTGATCAGTTGTGACGAAATGGCTTCGGCTTTATTCATGGCTGGGTTGCTCGCTGCTGTGGATGGGCGGAAAAGACAGTTCGAGAGTCGATTCATCGCTGAACATCGGTGCCGCAGGTCTGTCATTGATCCTCAGGCTTAACAGTTCGGGACGGGCGTAATGGCCGACCGAGTCCATCATGCGTTTGCGTTTGGTGATCAGCGACATATCCAGGTCGGCGATGACCATGCCTTCGCCCGAGCGCAAGGGTTCTGCCAGATGTTGGCCTTCGGGCGAAATAATTGCGGTACAACAGCCGCCGCGAAGGGCTTTTTGCAAAACGGGATCGGGCGTTACCGATTCGATCTGCTGATCGCTCAACCAGCCGGTGGCGTTGATCACGAAGCAGCCGGATTCCAGTGCATGATGGCGGATGGTGACTTCGATCTGTTCGGCGAAAATCGGCCCGACCAAGGAGCCGGGAAACTGGCTGCAATGGATTTCTTCATGCTGTGCCATCAATGCATAGCGGGCCAGCGGGTTGTAATGTTCCCAGCAGGCCAGCGCGCCGATGCGGCCGATGCCGGTCTCGACTACCTTAAGGCCGGAAGCGTCGCCCTGGCCCCAGATCATGCGTTCATGAAAAGTTGGGGTGATTTTGCGCCGCTTCAATACCAGACTGCCGCATTCATCGAAAATCAGCTGGGTGTTGTAAAGGCTGCCGTGGTCGCGCTCATTGACGCCCAGCACTACGACCACACCCAGCGAGCGGGCTTGGGCGGCAACCGCATCGGTGACCGGTCCCGGCACCACGACGGCGTGCTCGTAAAGCTTAAGATGCGCGCTACCGGACGCGACTGGCGGCAGCACGAACGAAAAGTACGGGTAATAAGGCACAAAGGTTTCCGGAAATACCACCAGCTGCGCGCCTTCCTTGGCCGCGTCGCTGATGGCCTGACACACTTTGTCGACGGTGCCGAGGGCTGAATCGAACACCGGTGCAATCTGTACCGCTGCCGCCCTGACGATTTTTTTCGATGTCACAATCTGTACTCCTGTTGCTGATTATTCTGGGAAAAGCAGTTGGTCCACGAAAAGCACAAAAAGCACGAAAATATTAACGGTAGATGTACGCGGTTTATTTCGTGTTTTTTGTGTCTTTCGTGGACAAAACCGCCGTTTTTAGTGTTCCGAATGATTTACATCGTCCATGTGTCCAGGATGAAAGCGTTCTCGCGGCGATGGATCAGCACAATGTCCAATACATCAAGCGGACTGACCGGACGGATGCCTTCGATTAGGCTGGGTTCGCCGTGCCCGTACAAGGCTTGCAGCGCGAAACGGCAGGCATAGACCTTGCCGCCTTCGGCCATGAACTTGTTGATTTGGGTGGTGTAGTTCTGGTGTCCCGGAAAAGCCTCATCGCCCAAGCGCGGAAAGCCTCGTTGAATGCCCAGAGTCACGCCAGGCCCGTACAACAGGATCGAGGTTTCAAAGCCCTTGCGTTGCAAACGGGTCGCCTGCAACAGATTCACGAAGCCGATGGAACCTTCAAAGGCGACGGTGTGGAATTTCACCAGGGCTTTTTCGCCGGGCTGAGCTTTAACGTCCTCGAATACTTTTTCTTCGTAATCGACAAAAAAATCGCCGTTGACGTGGGCCGGTTTTTGAACTGCTGGCATGGAATGCTCCTTGTTATGAGTAAAAAACCCTGCATCAATGGCGAGATGCAGGGAGAGTTATGGCTGTCAATCAATGAGGGGGATTGACGGAAGATAGTTTACGAGCGATGCAGTATTGCTGACAGATTCAGGAAAAAATGATTTTTAGGGTACAGATTGCGGTTTGAACGATCTGTTCTGATTAATAAAGCGGATAACTGTTATGGTTAAACCGGATTTATCTAATATTTACCTCATTCCCACGCGCTGCGTGGGAATGCAGTTAAAGGCGCGCTGCGCCGCGAGTCCACGGGCAGCAGAGAAGTACACATCGTATAAATACAGGACGCAGCGCGTCCGGCATTGCGTTCCCACGCAGCGCGTGGGAACGAGGGATATGAGAGGGACTGGAGCGATAGAGCGACCCAAAGCCGGACGGGGCATGTTGCCCCGTTCGAAACGTTTGGCACCTGTTACGTGTTACCACATAGTTTAGATATTGAAAAAACGTTAGGGACGGGGTTGCAAACCCCGTCCCGCTTGGAGGAGGGGGTAGAGCGATAGAGGGAGCGACACAATAGAAAAATTGCGCTAGTTCCCAAGCTCCAGCTTGGGAATTCGGTGTGGGAAGCTCCAGCTTCCCGTCTCGCGAAGCTGGAGCTTCGTTATCTGGGTTCCCAAGCCGGAGCTTGGGAACCAGCGTATTTCTTAACTTAACGGGTCAGTGACGCCGTGCGTGGGAACGAGGGATACGGTGGGCTGGAGCGATACAATATAAAAAAATTAAATAACTAAGCAGTACAGTTGTGCTAAATTTGCCGGGCAGACAACCCGCAGAGACCCAAAACCGATGAAACATCTTTATGAAACCGTAGCGGAGAATATCCTCGCCCATATCGAACAGGGCGTTTACCGTTCAGGCGAGCGCTTGCCGGGCATCCGTCGTTTAAGCCAACAATTGAACGTGAGCGTGTCGACCGCACTTGAAGCTTACCGGTTGCTGGAGGATCAGGGGCGAATCCAGGCGCGTGCGCGTTCCGGCTACTACGTCAGCACCGTTCACCGACTAGCCATCACCGAACCGGATATGTCCGATCCGTCAGCGATACCTTCCCGAGTGACGGGCCAGTCCCTGACGCGGCAGATTCTGCTGGCGGCTAAAGATCCTTACCAGATCAATCTGGGCTCTTCCGTACCTTCTCCGGCATTTTTACCGACACGGGTTTTGCAACAGGCCACCCAAAAAGTGGTGCGTCTGTTTGAAAAACGCTGTTTCGATACCGATGAATTGCTCGGCAATCAGGAGCTTCGCCGCCAGATCGCCAAGCGCATGGTTGAGTTGAACTGCGCCGTCAATCCCGATGATATAGTCATCACCCATGGCGCCAGGGATGCGGTCCGGCTCGCGTTGATGGCGGTCTGCAAGCCGGGCGATGTAATCGCTATCGAATCGCCGACATTTTACGGATTGTTGCAGGTCATCGAATCCTGCGGCATGGAAGCGCTGGAAATCCCGACTCATCCGCGCGAGGGCGTTTCCCTGGAAGCGCTGCAAATGGCTATAGAACAGTGGCCGATCAAAGCCTGCCTGTTTATTTCCAACTATAACAACCCGCTCGGTTCCAGCATGTCGGACGAGCGGAAGAAAACCCTGGTGGCGTTGCTGGAAAAAAACGGCATTCCGCTGGTCGAGGACGATGTGTACGGCGATTTGGGCTTCGGACTGAAACGGCCTTCCGTTGCCAAGGCCTGGAGCCAACAGGGCGAGGTGCTGTATTGCTCGTCCTTTGCCAAAACCTTGTCGCCGGGCTTGCGCGTCGGTTGGTTGGTCCCCGGCCGTCACATGAAAAAAGTGGAAAATCTAAAATACATGCTGCATCAGGCCACGCCGACGCTAAATCAATTGATCGTTGCCCATTTGCTGGAGCAAGGCGGCTATGACCGTTACTTGCGACATGTCCGGCAGGAATATGCCCAGAGCGTGACGCGCATGGTGAAGGCAGTGAGCCTGTTTTTTCCTGCGGGAACTAAGGTGACCCAGCCGGAAGGCGGTTTCGCGTTGTGGGTCGAACTGCCGGAAAGCGTCGATGCCATGGAGCTGCATCGCTGCGCGAGTCTGGAAGGCATCATCATCGCGCCAGGGCCGTTATTCTCCGCCACGCAAAAGAAATACGGCAACTTCATCCGGCTTAGTTGCGCCGTGCCCTGGAATGATAGGCTGGAACGGGCGCTGAAAAAACTGGGGGATATGGTTGGGGATTTAATGGTTGGATAAAGCAATTAGTCAAAATGTCGGGTAACGAAAAGAGGGTACTCAACCTATCGAACTGATTTTATCGCGTATTTCATCTTAGGATTTCGCAAAAATAATTTTCGCTTATGGGATTCCCTTACTCTGCGTGGTAACCCAGTCAGGGACGCTCCAGCGTCCCGAACCGCGAAGCGGTTCAAGCTGCGCTCGTCGTTATACACAAGTCTCTATTCCGACAGTCCTGGATCTGGCGTTAGGCAGACCTTCCAGGTTTTTAAAACCTGGAAGGTCTAACTGGCCGCATTCTTAACAGGCGGGACAGGGTAATCCTATCCCAATCGTTTAATAACCTGTGTATACCGTTTTGTCCATACCGGTAAGACGGCTCTGAAATACACTTGTGTATAACGACGAGCGAGGAGCGTGGGAACAATGAAAAAAATAATGGCTCATATTGGGTTTTGAGGACATATGTGCTTTAGGTCAGCACTTGACGATGCCTTCACGCAACAGTTTCGCGCTGCTATTCATAACCCTAAATCGCTCAAACCGGCGTGATCGTCGGGGCGGCGGCCTAGCGGCCAGTGGAACAGGCGTTGTTCCTGCTGGATCGGCAGATCGTTGATGCTGGCAAAGCGGCGTTGCATAAAGCCTTGTCCGTTAAATTCCCAATTTTCATTGCCGTAACTGCGGAACCATCGACCGGAGTCGTCATGCCATTCATAAGCAAAACGCACGGCGATGCGGTTGTCGGTAAAGGCCCATAATTCCTTGATTAAGCGATAGTCCAGTTCCTTGGCCCATTTGCGTTGCAAAAATTGCCGCACTTGCTCGCGGCCTTGGGGAAATTCGGCGCGGTTGCGCCAGAGGGTGTCTTCGGTATAGACCAGCGCGACGCGGTCCGGATCGCGCGAGTTCCAGGCGTCTTCGGCCATGCGAACTTTCTGCGCCGCGGTTTCAGCGGTAAAGGGCGGGACGGGGGCTTTGATTTCTTCGGTCATGATTTTTCTCCGTTATTGAATGGTAATGAATGTGCATGAAACAACTTGAACAACTCGCGCCGTAAGTTTTCAGCGGGAGTGCAAGCTTTGCTTGCGCTTGCAGGCGAAGCCTGCACTCCGGCTATGGGCACCATGCTCAAGTTATTTTGTGCATGTTCCTAAGTGAGTTAAGCCTGCCATATTCCCGGCATCGGAACATAACCGGGCAAGGCTCGAAGGCGCTGAAACCATGCGACGATATTCGGGTAAGCGCCGATATCGATGCCGCCTTCCGGCGCTAGCGCCAAATAGGGATAGATCGCCAAATCGGCAAGCGACACGCTGTCGCCGACAAGCCAATCCCGGTTTGCTAACTGGCGGTCGACAATGTCCAGCACCTTGGCGGTGATTTGCTGGGCTCTGGCGATGTCGATGTCGCGACCGAATTTATGGTGCACTCGCAACAAGGCCGGCCCATTGGTAATTTCATTGGCGGCGGTCGATAGCCAAGCGGCGATTTGCGCCAAGCGGTAGGCGTCGTCGGGCCACCATTGCTCGCCGCCGTAGCGTTTGGCCAGATAGACCAAAATGGCCTGGCTGTCGCGGATGATCAGACCATCGTCATCCAACACCGGCACTTGGCCGAACGGATTGATTTGCAAATAGTCCGGGCTGCGCTGTTCGCCGCCGACTAAATTGACCGGCTGGGTTTGATAGGGCAACGCCAAAAAACTTAGCAATAAGCGGACTTTATGGCAATTGCCGGATAGCGGCATATCGTACAGTGTGATCATGGTGTTCTCCTGGTTAAGCGAAACTTTCGGATTGCAGCCGTTCGTCGGCAATGCCGAGTCGACGGGCGGTTTGGCGCACGGCGTCGATCAAGCGCACTGGGCCGCAAACGTAAATGACGGTATCGGCAGATACGCTGTTCAACAACACCGACACATCCAGCCGGGCTGGCGTTGGCGCTTGGCTGAAATAAAACCGGCATTGATTGGGAAAATGCTGCCGTAAATCCTCGACAAACGCCATTTGTTCCGGTGCGCGACCCGCGTAGTGCAGTTGGAAATCCACGCCGCGCGTCGTCAACTCCTCCGCCATCGCTTTGATCGGCGTGATGCCGATGCCGCCGGCAATCAATAACGCCGGGCGGCCGTTGTCATGCAGGCTGAAATAGTTGTCCGGTGCATCGACGTTGAAGCGGGTTCCCAGTTGCCATCCGTCGTGCAATGCTTGCGAGCCGCCTTCACCATCGTCGACCCGCAAAACCGCAATGCAGTATTGGCTGGGGTTGTCCGCTACGTCGGTCAGCGAATAGGCGCGAAAGGTAACGCTACCGTCGGGCAGCGCGATCGGCACCCGCAGATGCGCGCCGGCCCGATACGCCGGCAGTAGTTCGCCGTCGGCATGGCGGAGTTCGTAAGCGCGAATGCGCGGCGTCAATTGGCGAATCCCGGTAATGGTCAATGGCAATGCGCCGCTACCCAAAACGCCGGGCGCTTGCCGTGCCACCGCCGCCGGTTGTTGTTGGCGAGCTTGAACGAGCAGCGCTTCGACTTCGCGTTGGCTGTAGCGTGGCGTGATGTATTTGGGGCAATTCCAGTCGAAGGCTTCGACTCGGATAACGATGCCGCGCTCGACCGGGGCGCGAAAGTCGGGCGATTCCAGTTTCGCCAGCAATGCCGGTTCGCTACGTTCGTCCACCGCTCGCGCCCGACCCCAGATTTTCAAGCGCCGCCGCTGCGGATAGTCCATCAGCAGCAAACTAACCCGGTCGTCGCCGCGTAAATTGCCTACCGAAATGTATTGGCGGTTGCCGCTGAAATCGGCGTAACCAATGGCACGGTCATCCAACACTTTCAAAAATCCCACCGGCCCGCCGCGATGCTGGACATAGGGCCAGCCGGTTTGACTCACCGTGGCTTGATAAAAGCTGTCGCGCTCGGCAATAAAAGCTTGCTCGGCAGCGCCCAGCGCCACCTCCTCGGCCACGCCGAGCTCGGCCGCCTGATACGCCATACGGCTGCCCATTTCGGTTTGTACTGCCTGCACGTCGGGGGTGAAACTGATTTTGGCAAAAGCTCGGGCCATGATCTTGCTCCTGATTGGGATTGAAACATTGGCGCTTACTGTGACACAGCCGCCAGCCGCGTTGAATAGCCATAATCTGCAATAGTTTATTCCATTCAGCGTAAGAATACGGGCGCAAGCTCGTCCTTAAACTTGGCCCGCTTCACGCTTATCACCTATCACTTTACTTAAATAGCACGTCATACCGGCATGGACTGCCGGTATCCAGGACACATGGATGTGATATGAGCCTTGCCGTCCTTGGCTTCTGGATTCCGGCAATCCCTGCCGGAATGACGTATTGGATATTCTCGTTAAACTGATAGGTGTTAAGCCGGTTCACTATTAAGCCGCCTGTTTTAACGCCACTTTCGGGAAGTCGATATCGACCCGGCTGGCCTTGCCCAGGATATTGGTCATGATGTTCATGCCGACGTGGGTGATCACCTCGACGATGTCCGCCTCGCTGAAACCAGCGTCACTCATGGCCTGCAACTCGGCGTTGGTGACCTCGCCCTTGTGCTCGACCAGGGCGCGGGCGAATTTAACCGCCACCGCCGCCTTGGCGTCCTGGCTGGAGCCGGCCCGGTTGGCTTCGATTTCCGCCCCGTTCAAACCGGCTTTGCGGCCGATGGCGGTGTGTGCGGACAGGCAGTATTCGCATTCGTTCTGTTGTGCCAGCGCCAGCGCGATGCGTTCGCGGGTGGCGGCGTCCAGCGAACCGTGGTTGGCGATGTGATGCAAGCCGAGGAAGGCTTTCAAGGCATCCGGCGAGTGGGCGAACACCCGCAAGAAATTAGGCACCATGCCCAACTGGCTTTGAATCGCATCCAACAAGCTGAGTTGTTCGGTGTTGGCGCTTTCGTTGCTAACGGTAGTAATACGGCTCATGATAGATCTCCAAATAATGAAAGGGTTTGTTAGTCGCCTGGGTGAAATTCAGCAGGCGGGTATAGTGTGTCTTATTGCAAAAAAATAAAGAATAGTTAAAATTATCAATTTACTATTCCGATAACTGGAACTATCAATGAGTCGTCTCCATTTAATGAGCGTATATGTCGCGGTGGTCGATGCGGAAGGCTTTGCCGGCGGCGCCCGCAAGCTACAGATGTCGCCACCGGCCGTGACGCGCGCGGTGGCGGCCTTGGAAGAGCGCTTGGGCGTTAAATTGCTGAACCGCACCACCCGCTACGTGCGGATGACCGAGGCTGGCCAGAAATACTACGAGGACGCCAAACACATCATCGCCTTGGCCGATGAAGCCGACAACGCGGCGCTGGGCATCAACGCCGAGCCGCGCGGCCAACTCACCGTCACCGCCTCGGTTTTGTTCGGCCGCATGTACGTGATGCCCGGCATCGTCGAGTATTTGCGCCGTTACCCGGCGGTGGAAGTCAACGCACTGTTCGTCGACCGGGTGGTCAACATGCTGGAGGAAGGCGTGGACATGGCGATCCGCATCGGAGATTTGCCGGATTCGTCGTACCGGGCGCTACGGGTCGGCGCGGTGCGGCGAGTGGTGTGCGCGTCGCCCGGCTATTTGGCGGCACGCGGCATCCCGCAAACGCCGGAAGATTTACCGGCGCACGACATCATCCTGGCGCGGGGGTTAAATCCCGCCAACGAGATGCGCTTTCTGCGCGACGGCCTGCCGCAGACGGTCAAGTTACAACCGATATTGAGCGTCAGCGACAACGACTCGGCGGCCGGCGCGGCGATGGCCGGCCTAGGCATTACCCGCTTGCTGTCCTACCAAATTGCCGAGCTGCTACAGACCGGCAAACTGAAAATCGTGCTCAGCGAGTTCGAAAGCCCGCCGGTGCCGATCCACATCCTGCACCGCGAAGGCCGCCACTCGTCGGCCAAAATCCGTTCGTTCGTCGATATGATGGCAGAGCGTTTGCGGGCGGAGTTATCGCTGAATTGATCGGTTTAGAAAGGATAGGGGCATCCATTAGTCTGTCCCTGTCAATAGGCCTAAAAAATCTTGTTCGGAACAGGCATAAATTAATTTAAGCAATGACCATGAAACACATGAAGGACATGAAGACTTCAATCCTTCATGCTTTTCTGTTCTTCATGGTTTAAAAATAAAACTTGCATCATCGCCCGGCGCCATTGTTTTCGGCTAAGCAAAAGAAATACGGCAACTTTATTCGGCTTAGTTGCGCGGTGCCGTGGAATGATAGGCTGGAACGGGCGTTGAAAAAGTTGGGGATATGGCTGGGGAATTGATGGCGGAAAAGGCGAGTGCATAGGATGTGCCGGCGACAGGAGACGCATCAATCGCGAACAATGCACTTCGTACTTCAACACATCCCATGCCATGCCATGCCAGCGCATCTTATCGAGCTGTCCCTTTAGATCTTTAGCTAAATAAGTTATGGGCGTGATTTATTCGCATAATGAGAAACAAGCGGCTAAAATAATTCGCATAATTTTAATAAAGCCCATCTAAACTGTTCGTGAAAGCCGAAATTCAACTTTTTCTCAATCAACTAAGTCTTTCAACTGATGCCAAGCAAGCTGCTATCGCCGATAATTGCCGCTTTGACGAGCGCGTTAATTCATCGCGTTGGGGTAAATTCGAAGATCGGCTGTTGAATCCACTAGAGCCGGATTGGGAGGATTGGAAGGAAGTGGAAAAGTTAAATTACGAGGATACTGTTACGGTACTACGCTCCAGCATTCCAGACAGCTTTATCGATCTTAATCAAACGGCTTGGCTCCAAGGCATAGCAACTAATCGTACCGTTGTTAGATTGGAACATTTGGAACGCTTGTTCATAAAAGAACATTTGAGTTTTGATATATTTCAAAGCCTGATTAATAGCAAAGATCCCGATGAACAAAAGCGTTTAGAAACGGTTATGGAAAATTGGAATAACCTACGCGACGGTCGCCCGACATTTGCCGCTTTTTACGACGAAGTTAAAGCAGAGGCCGACCATGACGATTGGCAACACCAATTGCGCGATCGCTTGGGATTAGGCCATTACAGTTCAAACAAAAGCGTGGAGATACCTGTTGCGTTGATGCGCTATTCATTGAACGAAGTGCTAACAGCCGCCAAAGCCAAGACTATTCCCTGCGCTTTTGCTTTGCCTACCGTGCTTGATGGCGGAATGCACGAATTTTTCTTTCCCGTGCCAAAAGCGCAGGCTTACGGCGCAACGCTGCATCTTGCTCCCGATCAGGCCGACACCTTGACGGCGGAAATGCTTCATTACCGCATTGACTACCGGCCTGAGCACCTCTGGAAGGTCGCCTGGATTAACAGTCCACACAGTGTGACGGACGACGGTCGTTTACGCGAAGCCAGAGATTTGCATTTGATCGCCTTGCAGGAGGCGGCAAACCGTCCTGATTTCGGTCAAGCAATGGAGGGACGTAAATGAACCGGTGGTACGAGATTTTTCTTAGCAATCCGAACCAAGCGATTGCAGACTTATTCAGCGGCCGGGCCGGCTTAGGTTCCGGCTTGCGCCTGGATATTCCCGAATTACTGTATCAGGAGTTTCCCGATACGCCGGAATTCGCTGAACCAAGGCAGTTGCTCGATAACGCTTTGTTGCATTGGCTTAATGCGATGCGTGGAGATTATGTGGCGCAAGTAAAGCGCTTAGGCTACGGCGTTTACAGCAAGCGGCTGTGCGATGCGCTGACCAGCGTACAGCTACTGGATTTGCCGATCACAATCTATCACTTGCGCGAAACCGCCAGCAGTTGGCGCAACTGGCTGACGCCGTTACGTCTGGCTCCCGAACGCGATCCGGCGTTGGAATACTGGCGCGTATTGACGCACCGGCAACGCGAGGACGCGAGTCCGGCGACATGGCTGCAATTGGCGGACGATCCGCGCCACGAATACCTGAGCGTCGCTTTGGTCGGCCTGCAGCGCCTGCCCAATGGGCACGATGCGCAACGCAACCAACAAACGCAATTATTGGCATTGTTGCATCATGCAGTGCTATTGCAGGACAGCGGAAAAGCCAGCAAATTTTTTAATCAACACTACGCGGCGTTAAGAGCCCGTTATCCGGCGGGACCGGATCATTGGCAAATGTTGTTGGAAATCGTCACTGCCGGTTTTAAACCGAAAACGGTTATCGGCAAAGACTTGCTGGAAAATTTGCGGCAGCCGGCTAAACAGCAACGCAAAAACCGTCCTTCTCCGCTCACAGCTCTCCAGCCGGCCGATAAAGCCGAATTCGAAGCGCTGTCTAAAGATATTAAGAACTCGCGCCAGCCTGCCTCAAACTTGGCGCAACGTTTGTTCGCAATATTGGACAAGAATTACGGTTACAGCCAGGCAACGGGCGACAGCTACTTTTTTACCTCTACACTTAGCAACTTAGGCACGCGTTTGCTGAAACGCCGCAAACTGTCATCCGAAGACTTAGGGCGTTTTCAGTCGATGATCGAACGCGGTTTGAGCTTGGAGCCTATGGATCCTTTTGTCTGGATGCTGTGGGCGGAATATTTGGTCCATTCGGGACAGTGCGAGGCCCAAGAGTGGGTATTGAGAGAGACGGCGCGGTTATTTCCTGACCATGAACCGTCGCGCGTGGAGCTGGCGCGGCTGTTGATTCGTCAAGGCGAGGCCAAGTATCCGGAGGCCGAACGCTGGCTACGGGAAGCGGCCGAGCGCAATCCTGACCGTGAACCGTCGCGCGTGGAGCTTGCGAGGCTGTTGATCCGCCAAGGCGAGGCCAAGTATCCAGAGGCCGAACGGTGGCTGCTGGAAGTGGCGGATCGTCATCCTGACAATGAACAGTCGCGCGTGGAACTGGCGCGGCTGTTGATTCGTCAAGGCGAGGCCAAGTATCCGGAGGCCGAACGCTGGCTGCGGGAAGCGGTCGAGCGCAAACCTAATGACGCACCGTCGCGCGTGGAGCTGGCGCGGTTGCTGATCCGTCAAGGCAAAGCCAAATATCCGGAGGCCGAACACTGGCTACGGGAAGCGGCCGAGCGCAATCCTGACAATGAACAGTCACGCGTGGAACTGGCGCGGCTGTTGATCCGCCAAGGCGAGGCCAAGTATCCGGAGGCCGAACGCTGGCTACGGGAAGTGGCGGATCGTCATCCAGACAATGAGCAGTCGCGTGTGGTACTGGCTAAACTTTTGTTTAAGCAGAATAAAACGCCAGAAGCGGAAAATTTATTGACGGAATTTTTGAAAGATTATCCAAAAAACAGCGCCAGGAATATATTAACTCAAATTCAAGACAATACGCTTGATGTATCGGCTTGGCTTGATGTTGAGGCGGACGACAGCGAAATAATCGGTGAGCCGCAAATTGGCCGCAGTCATCAGCTTCTCGATGAAAATTCGGCAAGCGCCGACAGGTCTTGTTCCGATGCTTTGGTCGAGTTGTTAGCGGAATTGCAGCGCCGGGCCAAGTTGCAGGCAGCGTTTGCTCAAGCATCGGATTCACCCGACAGTATGGTTTACCTTGTCAAGGAAACTGAGCAAGGCGATGCCTTGGCATGGTTTTATAGAGAATGGTTGCAACCCGCCGAAGTGTTGGTGCCGCCCCATGCCTGGGCCGCCCAAGCATGCCGGTTGTATAAAAAACAGGCGTTGGAGGCCGATTGGCAACAACTCAGCCAAAATTTTCCGGAGAATTATTGGGCCAATCGTTATTTGCTGGCGATAACAGACGACAGCAAGATCGAGGCCTTGCGGAGAAAATTATCCGACGATAAAGAGGGGCTAACACCGTTGCAACAATTTATTTATCGAGATTTAGAATCCGGCGATTCCATCGACCGCGATAAACAGGTTATGGCCGTATTAGCCAATGGCGCTGTCGGCGCGCCGCAGATTGTGCGTTGCTGACGTTCAAGCGGGACGGAAGTTGATAACCCCGTCCCTAAAGCTGTAACCGCCATGGTCGGGAAGAGCGAATCTGATTCTCTCCCGGATTGTTTCAAGCGGTTTTATATCCGTTGTATTTGGTATTGTGCATTGATTGCGGTTTGCTGTCGCGAAACCGCGCTACACCTTACTTTCTAATGATCAGCACATCATCCAGATAATCCTGAAACACCCCATCATAAGTCACAATACATAGCTTCTCGTACTTGGCTTGGGCGATCAACAATCTATCGAACAGGTCTTTATGACGATCATCCAGTTCGAGAACGGTTTGGGCATGGTAAGGCGTGATATTCAGCCATTGAAAACCTTGCGCTTCAATATCTTCGGCGATATGTTCCGAGGGCAAGGGCATTTTACCCAAGCCGTTTTT
>Ga0208397_100053_pt1 | contig 48880 bp, 31 predicted proteins | sample LakWasMe76_LOW10_2_FD_183904 | JGI IMG/M metagenome (GOLD analysis project Ga0208397, IMG submission 183904) | Freshwater sediment methanotrophic microbial communities from Lake Washington under simulated oxygen tension - Sediment Metagenome... | ecosystem: Environmental > Aquatic > Freshwater >...
TGCTGCATCTTGTTTAAATTCAAGAGTGTATTTGGGTCGTTTATGTTTATTTTGTTCGCTCATTTTTCACCTCTGTTGACATTATAAATCTGTCTTTAGAAGTGTCCGGTTTTATTAGACCATTTCAAACAAAACACTGATAACTGGCAACACCTTCTGTCGACTCTACTAAAGGATTTTTTTGTTATCAGCGACGAGCGGGACAGAAAAATGCAGGAGACGCTCACCCGCTCATTAACAACCTGGGGTCGATGCTGCGAACAAGCCGGATTAACGGCAACCGATACTTTACCGTTAAATGTGGTCCGAGAAGCCTGGTTATCTGAAGTGGATGAACCCAGTCTTCACCAGCGGTTTCTCAGTGGCCGTGTCAATTTCTGCACACTGATGCCGATGCGTGCAATCCCCTTTCATTTAATTTGTTTGCTGGGCATGAATGACGGTGATTATCCGCGTAGTCAGCAACCACACAGCTTTGATCTAATGAGTCAGCGAGGACACTATCGTCCCGGTGACCGCTCACGCAGACAGGACGATCAATACCTGTTTCTGGAAGCCTTGCTTTCGGCTCGACAACAACTTTATATCAGCTGGGTAGGGCGCAACATTCGCGACAATAGTGAGCGACCACCGTCGGTGCTGATCAGCCAACTGCGCGATACGCTAACTCAGGGCTGGCAACTGCCAGGCAACTCCCCTGCCCTGCTGCAAGCAGTAACCGTTGAACACCCGCTGCAACCTTTTAGTCCACAGTATTTATCAAAAAAACGTGACCCTCGCTTGTTCACTTATGCGCGGGAATGGTTCGAGGAATCAGCTTTAGTCGGCTTAACCGGCCAAGCCACGGTAAGCGCTGATGAAAAAGCCTATAATTTAACGCTAAAATCTTTAGCTCGTTTCCTGAAAGCACCGGTCAAAAGCTTCTGTAATCACACGCTCAAATTTGGCTTTGATGAGGAAACTGTAACCAGTGAAGATAACGAACCGTTTGGTTTTAACCCGCTCGAAAGTTATGGGTTGCGTAACGACTTGCTAGATGTGTTACAGAGCGAAAAACCAGATGACACTAAGACGTTTTTTGAACAGCAACGCACAGCAATGTCTCGCAAAGGCAAACTGCCACTGGGCGGCTTTGCTCACGCAGCTTATGCTGACATTGCAGATCCCGTCAATCAGGTCTGGCAGCAGTACCAGTCACTACTTGCTTCATGGCCCAATGAAATCGACGCGCGCGTCATTGACTTGAATTTTACTTTGCCTGACAACATCACTGTCCAGTTAACCGGCGATCTGAGCAATTTACGGCACAGCAGTGATCTTCAGCACAAGGGTATGATTCATTTAACCGCACAAGCCTTGCTCACCAACACGAAAAAAATCAAATACCATAATCTATTACTGTACTGGGTGCAGCATCTCGCAGGCTGCGCCGTTGGCCTGAATCTACAGACGCTGGTGATCGGCTCAGATACTGTGATTGGACTTGACCCCATAGTGCAAGCAGAGGCATATGAACAACTTAAAGCACTAGTCGCCGCTTGGCATCTGGGCATGCAAACTCCCTTGCCTATCGCTTGCAAAACGGCATTCGCCTGGTTAGGTGCAACACCGAATAATGCGATAGAGACGGCACAAGCTCAATACGAAGGAGATGACTGGAACAGTGGCGAAGTGGATTATGATGCCTACTTGGGACGTTTTTTCCCCAGCTTTGCCAGCTTAACACCCGAGACTGCAGAAGAGGGTTTTGTGGAATGGGCCAACACGCTTTACCTGTCGGCATTTAATCAGATCAAGCAACAAAACACTGCACAGGGAGCGCAAGCATGACCACCGCCCAGCCATTAAATACCCAAGCTTTTCCGCTATCTGGCACCCGACTGATTGAAGCCAGCGCTGGCACCGGAAAAACTTATACCATCGCGGCCTTATATGTACGCCTGATTCTGGGTCATGGTCAAGATACAACCTTGTCGGCTCGCGAATTATTGCCTCCCGATATTCTGGTTGTGACGTTTACTGACGCATCCACCAAAGAGTTACGCGAACGCATCCGTGCCCGTCTTACCGAGACGGCACTTTTTTTTCGCCAACAACAGGTAGAAAGCGATCCTTTCCTGGATCAACTGCGCGCCAGTTATGATCTCAGTGACTGGAGCACTTGTGCCCGCCGACTGGAACTGGCCGCCAACTGGATGGACGAATCCGCTGTGTACACCATTCACAGCTGGTGTAATCGGATGTTACAACAACATGCTTTTGATAGTGGCAGCCTGTTTCGTCAGGAAGTAAATACCGACGATGCAGAGCTTCTGAATGAAGTGGTTAGGGATTATTGGAGGACTTATTTTTATCAACTTTCGAATGATGATCCAGATTTTCAGACTATTTATTCACTGTTCAAACAGCCAGACGCTTTGCTAAAGGAAATCAAAGCACTATTGAGAAATTCGGATCCCATTGGTGAATGGGTATCCAAAGACCAGAGTCTCAAAGAGCTGACAACTGCAATTAATAAATCCAAACAAAAAGCGCTTGAAAACCTCAAACAACCGTGGGGTCAATGGGCTGATGAAGTTACAACACTATTGGATACAGCTGTTACCAATAAAGTACTGCCTGCACGAAACTATAATGTTGCTAATCGTAATAACTGGATTAACAAAATAAAACAGTGGAGCTCAGATCCCCTACAGGAAAAACTTGATATTGGACAAGGCTTTATAAATTTAACACCGAATGGCATGGCAGAATTAGTCAATACAGGTCAAACGCCACCAAAGCATCCCGGCTTTGCTGCTATTAGCCAATTGCCTCAACAACTCGCAGCACTACCCAGCTTAAGAATCGAGCTCATTAAGCACGCCGTCCACTGGATTAGGAACCGCTACGACACAGAAAAACAACGCTTGGCGCAGATGACCTTCGATGACATGCTGACGCGTCTGGATAAGGCCCTGCTAGGTCCAAATGGCGAGCAATTGGCAAGCGTGATCCGCCAGCAATACCCTATCGCGTTGATTGATGAGTTTCAGGACACCGACCCTGTGCAATACCGGATTTTCGAGCGTTTATATGCTGACTCGTCAAATACCGACTTGGGTTGCTTTATGATCGGTGATCCCAAACAGGCGATCTATTCCTTCCGGGGCGCCGACATCTACACTTATCTCAAAGCCCATAAGGTCACGACGGGGCGGCATTACACGCTGGATACCAATTACCGCTCCACCACAGCGCTGGTGAACGCCGTCAATCAAGTATTTCTTCAAGCGGATCAACAAGACGAAGGGGCTTTCCGCTTCAAAAGCGGCAATGACAATCCGCTGCCGTTCATACAGGTCAAGGCCCAAGGCCGTAAAGATGAATGGGTGATCAACGGACAACCCGCTACCGCCTTGACGCTGTGGCATAATGAAACACCAGACCCCATCGGCATGCCAGCCTACCGGAAAGAAATGGCCGAAGTTACGGCTAGCGAAATTGTGCGCTTGCTGAATTTGGCAAATAAGGGATCAACCGGATTTAAATCGTCTGATTCTTTTCAAGCCTTGCAACCCGCCGATATTGCCATTTTGGTGCGTACCGGCAAAGAAGCTAAAGTCATGCGCAATGCCCTGACAGCCAGACAACTACGCAGCGTTTATCTATCCGAGGGCGATTCAATTTATCAAACCGGCGCAGCAGGCGACTTGTTAATCTGGCTAAAAGCCATGGCCGAACCACGTAACGAACGCAAGGTTCGGGCAGCCTTAAGTACCGCCACCTTAGGTTGGCCTTATCAAGCACTGCATCACCTCACGCAAGATGAACCCAGCTGGGAGCAACAGCTGGAACGCTTTATCGGCTACCAGCAACGGTGGCAGCAGGATGGCATCTTGCCAACCTTGCGGCAGATGATCAGCGATTACGGCTTGCATACGCAGTTGACGCTAGCCAATGAAGGCGAACGCTGTTTAACCAATCTTCTGCACCTGTCCGAACTGCTCCAACAAGCCAGTAGTCAACTAGAAGGCGAACAAGCTTTGATTAGGCATTTAGCTGAAGCCATTGCCGATGAAAGCAATCAGGCCAGCGATGAAAATGTGATCCGCCTGGAAAGCGATGCGAATCTAATCAAGATTATCACCATTCACAAATCCAAAGGCCTTGAATATCCGTTGGTGTTTCTACCCTTCATCTGTAGTTTCAGGGATGTCAGGAGCAGCGACGCCTACTATAGATACCACGATGAAAATCAGAATTTAGTGATCGATTTGAGCAAGGATGACGCTATTAAATCCTTGAGTGACAGAGAACGGCTGCAAGAAGATTTACGTTTGCTCTATGTCGCCATGACCAGAGCACAGCATGCCTGTTGGCTGGGTATTGCACCGATTAAAGTCGGAAAGGCCAAGGACTCTCAATTGGAAAAAAGTGCCTTTGGCTATGTGCTGGGCTGGCAAGCCAAAACACCTTCCAATGCATTAGCAGACCATCTGACCCAGCTCAAAGGTGACTGCGCTGCAATCACGCTTGCAGAATTTCCCGCTCCCACTCTGGATAATTATCATCCCTCGCAACAGCAGGAAGAGCCGGATTTAGCCAAGGTGTCAACCGCCAATATTGCCGATAACTGGTGGATAGCCAGTTACAGCGCCTTGCAGACTGAAGATAAAAATGTAATCCAGGGTGATTTGTCCATCACTCCTGAAACCGCTCAGGATGATAAGCAGAGCGACGAAGCGGACACCTACGTTAGGTCATTAACAACAACGCTGTCCGGCATCCATAGCTTGCCAAGAGGCGCAGGCCCTGGAGTGTTGATCCATGAGTTATTGGAACAGTGCGCCCATCTGGGCTTTCAAGCCATGAAGGAATCACCGACTCAACGCCAGCAATTGATCAACAAGATCTTCAGTCACGACACATGGAATGACAAACGCGACATCATTGCTCTGGCATTAACGCAATGGCTAACCCTGCCATTACTGGAAGGCGCAGATATTTGTTTAGCTGATCTTGGCATTGACCAGTATCAAGCTGAACTGGAATTTCTTATCGGTGCCGACGATGTAAATGTTCAAGATTTGGATCGTTTGGTCACCGACCATACGTTTGCCGGCAAATCGCGTCCTCGCTTGTTACCGGGTCAAATGAATGGTTTATTGAAAGGCTTTATCGATCTGGTGTTTGTCCATAACCAGCAATACTATGTCGCCGATTATAAATTTAATGGGCTTGGCAATAATGATGCCGCGTACACTGAGGAAGTAATGGAAACTGCAATGCTGTCCAAACGCTATGATCTGCAATATGCTCTGTATCTGTTGGCTCTTCATCGTTTGCTGAAAGCAAGACTGGGGGCAAGTTACGATTACGATACCCATGTCGGTGGTGGTCTTTATCTGTTTTTGCGCGGTTCGCAAGGTGCAGCGGGAGGCAGAGTGTTAGCTAAACCGCCTAAGGTCTTGATTGAAAGCATGGATAGCCTATTTTCCGGCTCAGTTCTTAATGGAGAAAACTCATGACCCTGCAACCATCGGTACTTGCTCGTGTTAATCAATGGATCAGCCATGACTGCTTAAGTCAATTGGATCGGGCTTTTGTGCGCTTTCTACTGGAGCAGGATCCTGCTGCGAGTGACTTGGTGCTTTGGGCGGGGGCACTGGTCAGCCATCAGTTGAGCAGCGGCGAAGTCTATCTAGATCTGGAAAAACTCTGCAAACAACCTGAACTGACGCTAGCCATTCCTGATGACGATGCTTTGCAGTCCGAAACTGACGAAGCACTGGACGGTTTGTCTTCGCTAAAAGCCTACACCCTCGAACAGTGGAAATCAGATCTAAGCCAATCATTACTGGTCGAATCAGAGCACCACAACACACCGCTGGTTCTGGACGGCAACCGCTTATATCTGCGACGCTATTGGCAGTATCAGCAAACCCTGAATACCGCCATCCAGGAGCGTTTACAGCCGGTCAGAGATAATCTTCCAGCAGCTTTGCAAAAACAATTACAGGCCTTGTTTCCTGCCAGCCCAGAAAATCCCGATTGGCAGAAGATTGCCTGCGTGTTGGCACTGCGCGCTCGCTTTGCCATTATTACCGGAGGTCCAGGCACTGGTAAAACTACCACCTTGACCAAGCTGTTGGCCTTGCTGATTGAGCTCGCTAACGACGAATCCAACAATACCCGAAGCCTCACTATTTTACTAGCCGCACCGACCGGCAAGGCGGCTGCCCGGGTCAGTGAGTCAATTAGCAATGCACTGGGGAAACTGGCTATCGCTGAAGGCATTAAACAGCACATTCCGAAAAAGGCCAGCACCCTGCATCGCTTACTGGGTAGCCGTCATGACTCACGAGGCTATGTCCATCATCGGGATAATCCCTTGGTCGCCGATATTGTAATTGTTGATGAAGCTTCCATGATCGATTTGGAGATGATGTCGGCCTTGCTGGATGCGTTGCCGAAATCCGCCCAATTGATATTGCTAGGTGACAAGGATCAATTGGCGTCAGTCGAAGCCGGCTCGGTGATGGGTGATTTATGTCACGGCGCCGAAAACGAAGCTTATGATGATCAAACCCGGGAATGGATCAGCCAATATGCTGACGTAATGCTAAGTAATCCCGTCTCCACTGGCTCTGCGATAAACCAGCAAACCATCATGCTTCGCTACAGCCACCGTTTTGGTCAGCACAGCGGCATCGGTCAATTAGCCAAGGCAGTCAATAACGGTAATGCTACGCAAGCACTAGCCATCTTAAATGATCCTGTTCAATATCAGGATCTCTGCCACCTCGTGTTGAGCCATCCAGCCGATAAAATGTTAAAACACTTGGTGTCAGAAAATTCCGGCGTATCAGTCGATGGCAAGCCTGAACACCGCCAAGGCTATGGTTATTTTCTTGATGTTATCAACAAAAAACGACCCACGGATAATACTCAATACCATCAATGGGCGAAACAAGTACTGGAAGCCTTTGACACCTTCCAGGTTCTTTGTGCCCTGCGTCAAGGCCCTTGGGGTGTAACAGGTTTGAATCAGCGTATCGAGCAGTGGCTGTTCCCTAATCAAAAGCCAACGCTTTGGTATGAAGGCCGACCGGTCATGATTACGCGCAACGATTACAACCTAGGCTTGATGAACGGTGACATTGGTATCACGCTTAAATATAGTAACGATAAACTGCGGGTGGCGTTTCCAAGCGATGAGTCTGATGACGAGGTGAAGATTCGCTGGATCTCACCCATGCGCCTGCCGGATGTGGAAACGGCGTTTGCGATGACAGTACATAAATCCCAAGGCTCCGAGTTTAATCATGTCGCGATGGTTCTACCAGAAACCAGAAGCCAGGTGTTGACCCGGGAACTGGTCTACACCGGTATTACCCGTGCAAAAGAAAACTTCACCTTGCTGGAAAGTCAAAAAAATGTTTTCAATCAGGCCGTCTTGGCAACGTGCAAATAAATCCAAGCAATATAAGCATCAACATTCTGATAAGGATTCGACAAATATTCGGTCTTTTGAATGCTTTTTCAACAAATCAGACCAAGCGTTTTTCATGATCTGTATCCGCTGCGATTGAGGAACAAATAAGGCTACATCCCACCAATCAGATTGAGGTATGTTTGGGTTTCCGGTGGTCTCCAATATGGAACTGGATTTCTCTAGGCAACGGAGAAACAGGTCATTTAGTCGAGCCTAAGAAAGCATGGCAGCGACTACTGGTATGCGCCGGTCTCTCTAATAAAGAACGTGGAAAATTTACCAGCTTTTCCAGAAAAAGTTCTTTCCCTGTATTAAACGTATAGTCACCTCTTTATTGTATACTTATTATTTCTTATAGTGCTGAAACTCCGATCTTTATCAATTGATAACCTATTTTGAATACCCAAATTTATCTCGATTACGCAGCAACAACTCCTATGGCACCAGAAGCAGTAGCATCTATGATGCAATGCTTAACAATGGATGGGGAGTTCGCAAATCCAGCATCCTTACAGCACGAATTTGGCGAACAAGCCAATGCCTTAGTTGAGGAGGCTCGCTCTGAAATCGCACACTTTTTAAGTTGCAAATCGAAGGATCTGATTTTTACCTCAGGTGCAACTGAATCGAACAACCTGGCTATCAAGGGAATTGCCCTAAGGTATCAAAACAAGGGCAAACACATCATTACTTCAGCTAGCGAACATAAAGCTGTATTGGATACCTGCAAATACCTTGAGAGCATCGGCTTTAAGATCACTTATCTAAGACCCGACATCAATGGACAGGTAAGCCTTGACAGCATTTTAGATGCCCTGACAAAGCAGACCATTCTTGTTTCTCTAATGCAGATCAACAATGAGACAGGGATTATCCAAGACATTGAACAAATCGCTCAAGCCCTAAAAGATAAAGACTTATTTTTTCATGTTGATGCCGCACAAAGCGCTGGTAAGTTAAAGATTGACCTAGCTAAAACACCAATAGATTTGTTATCCCTGTCAGCCCATAAGTTTTATGGTCCAAAAGGCATTGGCTGCTTGTATGTTCGTAACAGAAGACAAACCAATTTAACACCTTTGATGCATGGCGGCGGACAAGAATACGGCCTTCGTCCTGGTACATTACCCACCCATCAGATAGTCGGCATGGCAACGGCTTTTAAAATTGCACATAACTTAATCCTGTCTGACTATCAACACTGCACACATTTAGCAAAAATACTAACGTCCCAACTCCAGCAACTTGAAGGCATCCATTTCAACGGTGATCAAATAAATAAGCTCCCTAATATAGTCAATGTCAGTTTTGATCAGGTGGGCGCTGATTCTTTACTTATTGCCTTAAGGGATGAACTGGCGATTGCTTCAGGTTCAGCGTGTAATACGGGCGCTATTGAGGCATCCCATGTACTGAGAGCCATGGGCATAGAAGGTGACAGACTGTATGGCGCCGTGCGTATCAGTTTTGGCCGCTATACGAATGAGACAGACATCCAAAAAGCAGGGCAACACATATACACCGCAGTTGCCCATTTAAGACAACTGGCATTGGCGTAAGGTAAAAACATGCTTGGCAAAAAAGTTCTTAACAATGTTTATTGGCACAGCAGTTTAACCATTGCCCAAACTGACAATGTGCAGCAGCATATCGCCGAAGCGGAGACATTGACCAACTTGCAGGCAGGTACAGATTACAATGTTGTGAAATATGACAGTAAAAGTCAGGCGCTATCTTTATTATGGTATCCAGGTTTTTTTGATGACGCTTTTCCTGCCTTAGAAAAAAGCTATCGCATTGACCTGAACACCAAACGTGTCGAAAAACGCAGCTATCAAGCCTCCTTCAATCCCCCCATTTTGCACCGTAAAGAACTATTTCTTAGTCAGAATGATCCGCACATCGCCCAGTTTAAAGAACTAACATCAACCGCCGAACAACTTGGATTATTCGAAAATCCCATTCGTATCGGATTTAAACAAGCCTGGAAAAATCTGATTGCCGAAAAAGGCTTTCAGCTGGTTGACCATCAATTTGTACCGATGGGTAATTTGGTAATCAATGATGAGCAGCAGGATTCCGAGTCGTCACCTGGCACAGCCATTTCCAGACATTTAACCGCCCTTTCTCGCAGCAATTTGTCGGCACCGATGCAATGTTTGGCGCGACATGGTTTTTTAAACGGGGCATTGTCTGTCTTTGATTACGGTTGCGGTAAAGGTGACGATATTCGCAACTTAACCGCCAATGCCATTCCCGTTTCTGGTTGGGACCCGCACTATGCTGCCGATCAGCCCAAACAAGCGGCGGATATTGTTAATCTGGGCTTTGTTATCAATATCATCGAAAATTATCAAGAGCGTCTTGACGCCTTACTGGGTGCTTATCACTTAACTCAACAGGTCTTGGTGGTTTCGGCGATGCTGCTCAACCAAAACGCGTATAAAGGTCAAACGTTTAATGATGGCGTCATTACCCAGCGCAATACTTTTCAGAAATACTTTACCCAAACCGAGCTAAAAGAATTTCTAAGCGACACCTTAGACTCGGAGGCCATTCCGGTTGCCCCTGGCATATTCTTTATTTTTAAAGACACCGATGCCGAACAACGCTTTTTGCTCAATCGACAACGCAGTCACCGTAATGTGTTACGCCTGTCGCAACGCTCCTCAAATCCTGCCGTACCCAAGCTGTCGCGTAACGAGAAAAAATATCTTGGCGTTAAACATCTGCTTGATCCGCTCTGGCAACAAACCCTGGAACTGGGCCGCTTGCCGGAAAAAACAGAAATCGCTGACTTAATAGATCTGACGCAAAATTTTGGCTCTATCAATAAAGCCCTGCACTTTATGCTGGCTCAGTTTGATGAAGATCTTTTAGAGCAAGGACGACAACATCGCATTGACGATTTGTTAACCTACTTTGCCTTACAGACTTTTTCTAAACGCAGAGCTTACAAACACCTGGAAACGGCGCTACAAAAAGATATCAAAGCCTTTTTTGGCGATTATAAAAATGCCATGGCAACGGCCCAAGCGGTATTATTTCAAATCGGCAAAGCCGAACTGATCGCCACGGCCTGTCAGCAAGCTAGCGAACAAGGCTTGGGCTACCTCGATGAAGAGCAGGCTTTATATTTACATAGCCAAGTCGTAGAGCAGTTGCCCACCGTGCTACGCATTTATATTGGTTGCGCAACCATACTCTATGGAGATATAGAGCAAACCGATTTAATCAAAATCCACAGCCAATCCGGAAAACTTAGTTTGATGCGTTACGACGATTTTCAAAATCTGCCGTTACCGCGTTTACTCGAACGGGTTAAAGTTAACCTGCGTCAACAAACATTCGATCTCTATCAATATGGCGAAGAATTTGAGCCCACCTATTTGTATTTAAAATCGCGTTATATCAATGAAGAATTTCCCAACTATGCCGAACAACTCAGCTTTGACGAACACCTGCAAGCCTTGGATTTGTTCGACCCGAGCGGCTATGGCCCCAGCCCAGATGCTTTTCGAGAAACACTAGCCAAAGCGCGTTGGGCGATTGACGGTTTTAACTTGCTACGCAGTCAAACCATTCCTGATCTTGATGAGCATTGTGGCCAAAACCTGACCTATCGACAACTGATCGAATGCGGCGAAACCCAACAACGCATCGGTTTGGCGAATTGTCCAAAACAGCCTGACAGTTATACCGCACTGAATGATTTAGCCACGCACATTCTCGATCCGATAATTGATTATTTCGGCATGATTAGCCTGACCTATGGTTTTTGCTCGCATGAGTTGGGCAAACACATTAACAATCGGATTGCGCCCAAACTGGATCAACATGCCGCACATGAACTCAACACCAAAAAGAACCTGATCTGTCCGCGCCTAGGTGCAGCGATAGATTTTATGGTCGACGATGAAAACATGCGCGAAGTCGCCGACTGGGTTACAGAAAATACACCATTTGATCGGCTGTATTTCTATGGCGAAGATCGTCCTCTTCATGTCAGTTATGGCCCTGAACAGAAAGGCGAGTATATTGATTTAGTGATAACGGAGACGGGGCGGCAAGTTCCGAAATTACGAAAAAAGAAGATTTAACTGTAGTGGTTCAAACCTAATCTGACAGTTACTGATTTTTAGAAGTGTCTGTCAGGTTAAATTCAGCCTATAAATTTTTCTTTCCAGATGGTTTTGCCATCCTGCAATGTCGCCATAGGCGTTCGACCACAGCACATTTTACCTTGGTGGGTGCGCTGATTATTGTAATATAGTCGAGCCATTCGTCCAGATCTTTTTGCAGCACTGCCAAATCGTTATACAGATTCTTACGCAAGGCCACTTGGTAAAATTCCTGCAAGATGGTCTTATGGAAACGCTCACAGATACCATTGGTTTGCGGTGATCTCACCTTGGTTTTACTGTGTTCGATGTCGTTAATTGCCAAATACAGCTGATAATCATGGGTTTCTGCCCGTCCGCAATACTCGGTACCGCGATCCGTTAAAATTCGTAGCATCGGCAGCTGTTCTTCAGTGAAGAACGGCAAGACTTTATCGTTCAACAGATCCGCCGCTGTAATCGGGGTTTTGGTAGTATACAGCTTGGCAAAAGCGACTTTGGAGTAGGTATCGACAAAGGTTTGCTGATAAACCCGTCCGACGCCTTTAAAGGTGCCGACATAAAAGGTGTCTTGGGAGCCCAGATACCCTGGATGCGCCGTGTCGATTTCCCCGCAGACTTCATCATCCTGGCGCTTCTTTTCGAGTGCGGCAACCTGCGCTTCAGTCAGGATAAGTCCTTGCTCTGCGACCTTCGCTTCCAATGCTTTCAAGCGATCTTTGAAGTTGGCAAGGCCATGGCGTAACCAGATGCTGCGTACGCCGCTCGGCGAGACGAACACACCACCCTTGCGCAATTCATTGCTGACCCGTAATTGGCCGTGAGCAGGATAATCTATAGCATGAGTCAACACAGACTGTTCCGTCAGGTCATCGACTCGGTTTTTCAGGTTCGGTTGCCTTCGACTTTTATCGAACAGGGATTCAACCCCACCTTGCTCAACCGCTGCTTTATAGCGATAGAAAGTATCGCGGGACAAACCCATCGTCTTACAGGCTCTGGACACATTGCCCAGCTCTTCAGCCAGATTCAACAAGCCTACTTTGTGTTTGATGATTCTTACGTTATTCTCAAGCATGAGGGTTACCTCTTTTGGTTTGATAAAAATTCGACACTTCTATCTCACCAGTAACCCTCTCTCTTTTCAAGAGCGGTGTCAGGTTAAGTCTGAACTATTACAATTTTTAACTTTAATCCTAGCCAGGGCAATCACAAAATGCTTCTTTATACTCAAGATCAGAGGATATGATCACGCGGATTAAAGGCCCCCAAGTAAGATATTCACTATCTTCATCGGGGGCAATCATTACCCAATACAGAGTCATGTTATCAATGATGCTTTGGAGAATAAATGGCCATCCTTCTGGCCTGTCATCAGGATCGTCAGAGTCTTCCCCTATCTCATTAAACCCTTCAAGCATATGTTGTGCAGCGACAGACATAAACTCCTTTTCTCTATTCCGAAGGGCATTAAAAAAGGTCCTAGCTCTTTCGGGGATTGAGTTGCTTGCGGTAAGTTCCATCTGTAGACAGAGGTCAGTCGTCTGTCTGTCCAGCCATTCAACGTCCTTTGCACCCCCCAGTCATCTTGCAAGTGTAATTGACCAAACTGACAAGACAATCCTGAATCTCAGTCGCGCCCATCTTCATCCTTAGTTTTTTATGAGTGATATATTCTTGGTTGTTTTTATGTCAGATCTACCTAAAAGTAACCCAAAAATTAACTGGAATGGTTATATTGCAACAGCTAATCGCTCTGAAAGCATATCAAATAATCGTCGTTGTGCCTCAACTGGCAATCGCTCAATTCGGCTAATAATCTCATCCATGCTCAGATGATCGAGATATGAGGTGACCTGAGTCTCAATCGGTTGCAATGCTTCTTGTTCTATAACCGTTAATTCTGCTGGTGGTGTGTTCAGTACTTTCAAAAATTGTTCAGCTTCGAATTTTGTTAATTTTTGTATATTTTCCAGTGAATAAAACTGTTTTTGCCAATCATTGATTTTAGAGCGCCTTAGTTCTTCGCTTAATTCAGTATTACGCAGCCGGATGGCAATCAAATAATTTTCAACCTTATCTCGGCCATCATCAGACAAATATTCAGGTGCAGCCATAAGCTCTTTTTCGAAAGAAATACAGCGACTTAAATCTAAGGAATTAATCTGTTCAGTAAGCTGAATTCTTGATGCTAGCCAATCTGAAGAACATTTTAGACTCGCATCAATTCGTTCCTTAGCTAAAGCATCATAGATAGCCCCTATATCCCAAGCAGACTCAATTTCTTTAGCCTCCAAAAATTCGTTTAACTCGTTGATTTGACGTTGAGTCTGTGCTTTTAATAACTCATCTAAACGTTCAGGACTAACATTATTACTATCCCATGCAGCTAGATCAGAGAGAACTCGCTCTAGCAAAGTAACAATATCAGCCACTTCACTCTCATCAGGAGTACCAACAAATATTTTTCTTAACCGACCAGCCTTTATTAAAGTATCACGTAAGGCTGCTTCATTTTCCAGAGTCAGATTAAATAAGTCGCCAAGGATATTACTTTGGCGTTTTAGCATTTCGCGCAAACGATTCTGATGAGTCTCTATGGCCTTAATACGAGCAGTTATTTCATCTGCTTTCAAGACTGATTGAGCGCATTGAACCCCTTTAATTAGTTCATCACCTTTGGCAATTGCATCACGTAATTCACGTACAGGAGTCGATTCTGTTGGGGTGGACTGCCTCGGATAGTCTTCACTTTCGTCAAGCGTCAACGAGAATTTTTGTTTGGCTTCAACCTGAGCGATGCTACGCTGCGCTTGTCCTTCTAAAATCTGGGCTTCTGATTTAAATCCAAGCAGCTTAAGACTTTCGACATTTTTTTCCATTTGAAAACGAAACTGACCAACTTGAGCAGTAGAATTACAACTTTGCCGCGGTATCCAGTCATGTAGAACATCTGACAGCATTTTATAAATCATGGATACCAAAACGTCTCCATCACGAATAAGCTGCTCAGGCCAACACCCTTCATCTTCCATCGTGCGTCTTTTTTTAATCAGTCGCGCCCCTGCTTTTAACAGTTCGCCAACTGCATTCTGACGCTCCGCTCTTTCAATATTGCGTTCCAACTGCTCCAACTCATCTTCTGCATCTTTAAGCAGCAATGATATTTGCTCAGCATGATCTCGCAAATAAAGGTAAGTACCTTCTAGTACTTCTGGTAAGGGGTCAATTTTCTTTGTTTGCGCAGCTTCCTTACCTATATCACATATAGTTTGATAGCTTTTCTCCATCTCCCAACGATTCAATAAACTACGCCATCTTCCTTCAGAATCTTCAGATAAAAATCTAAGGGTACTTTGTTCAAGTATGGTTTTTTCAAGAAAGTGACGACCTTTTTGAGCAGGGAAAGCTTCATTTACCCAATCAGTTGACGCAATCATCTCCCCTTTACGTTCTATTCGCCTAGGTGGACTTATACCGCCAAGCATTAACCCCAGCATTAATCCAGCCGATGCAGTATTCATTCCATAAGGCGGAGCAATGAGAGCTTTGAGAGACTTATAAAGTGTAAGCTTTGGATCATCCTGGTGACTTTGTTGTAACCATTCAAATACGGCTTTTACATTATCTTCAACCGGCTCCGTCAACTTACCATTAGAAGAAAGCGCTTTCCAACTACGAGCCAACAAGGACGTTGTACGATTTTGTAATTTTTTAGGTTGCGCTTGTACCCAATTACCATCAACATGACGGGCAATCAAACTTCTTGTTAGTTGAGCGCAATCGCTTGCACCACCACCCGCTGAGGTTGCAAAACCATCAAATGGAAAAGGTAAAACATTAGGATAAACCTTACTAAAAATTGCGTCTCCGACTTGTTTTAAGCGCCCTTCAGGAACATCTTGAAAACCTGAGACCCAAAACAAATGCCTTTTTATTGCCTCTTGTGATCCTTCCTTAAGAGCCTGCCGACTGCGATCTATTTCTTCTGGTACAAATCTTCGGAAACGTTCTTTATCTTCTGGATTCATTTGTTCATCAAACAAATGAAGGCGACCGATATGATCAGCTAATATGCCATCTTGATCGGATATACCTATGACCCATATCGGTGCTGACTTGTAATTAATGCGCAATAGCTCAGAAGAAAATATCTTGTTTATTATCGCCTCTATTTGATTTATATCTTCATCCGGATGGATATAAACATAAATGACTTTACCTTTTGCATCTGTCGGTGTTGTCGCTTGCTCCCAATCTTGAAAGACTCGCTGAATGATCTTCTCAAGAATATGGCTGTGTGCAAACTGAGCATCGAAATGCCATTCCTGGGTTGAAATGTCATTGCGTAAAGCAAAATCTGTTGCGATATTACCTAATTCTGTATCTGTAGCTCCTCGCCGTACAAATAAATCACGGATAGCATCAGCTGTAAGTTTACCTTGTTGTTTTCGTAACCACTGTTGAAATTGCCCACGAGTCGATGCATCAGCAATCAGTTCATACTGACCGAGATCTCGATTCCATTCAATAGCTCCCAGGTCTTGACTTAAGGCCTGTAGTGCACTGGATAAAGCCTCCGAAGTAAGTGCTGTGGCTTCACACAACAAATAATCCATATTATTTTGGCTTTGTTTACCTACTCGCATCTTCTCCAAGATAGCAACACCAGCTAAAACCTGGCGCTGCTCATGACTTAGATGTGTAGAAAATTTTTCTAACAATAATTGCAACGTTTCTGCTACAGCACTGCCCGACTCACGTTCAGCAGCAATCATTTCGGGTAGCATGCTGCTTAATATCAATTCTGCCGCACTAACCTGACGTAGGCGTCCGTTTTTTAATACAGCCTCAGAAGAAATCCGTTCAATCATCTCCTTGATGAAAGTCAGGGCTGATCGAGATTGAACGACATCGCGTTGTCTAGTTAAAAACCAAGTAGCTAAAGGATGAAGGGGCCAACAACCTTGTGCAATGACACGATTAAAACGCTCTGCATCGCTCCAAACCGGAAATCTATTGTAGTTAGGCAAGGCGCCACTCATTCTTTGCCAACTCTCATGGCACAGCTTATCAGCACCATTCTCTTGCCAAACCTTAGTTAATGCGGATTGCTCTTTGCCAATCATATGTGCAAAAAGAGTCTCCAGATTTGTAGATAGATACCACTTTTGAGCAGAGTCAAAACGAGTAATGTAGCGCTGTAACTGTCGAAGATCAGCGCTTCCAAATCGCTTTAAATAAGCTTTCAATTCATACTGAATAAAACCAATGAATCTAACTTTTGAACTATTATCTTGAACACCCTGAAATATTTGCTGAAGTGCCGCATCACCAGCAAGAAGAGGCTTCTCCGCAGCGTATTCCAGATATCGTCCAAATTCATCAAACATAATTACAACGCTTGAGAAGGCGCCATCTTCGGCACAATAAACATCACATAATGTATTAATCAATTCTTGTGCCGATTCCTGTCCGACTACGGGAATTGGCGTGCCGTTTGCCTCTATATATAGAGCATCGACTTCGTTATAGATACTTTCATCGTTGTCACGCAAACGTGCGCATATATCCTCGGCGCTTAACCCAGAAAGGTGAGATGCAAAGCTATCTGCTCGAAAAGCAAAATTCCGTTCGACAAATTGCTCAGCCGATTGAAATCTTGGTGACAAAGCCCTAATTGCACCCGCATCGACACCATAGCGGCGTAATTGAGTCATTACTGCACGACTTAGAGCATTACCGAGATGAAATCCAGCCATACCATCTAGCGTTAAAACTAATACTGGTTTTACTAGCTTGGCTACATCAGCCTGTATGGTCTTACTAATATCAGCATCAGCTTGCGAAATATTAGAAACTATTTTAGTAGCAGCAACGCCTTGTGGATCTCCAAGAAGAGTAGCGCTAGTTAACGCTAAATGTGATTTACCCGATCCATAACCAGCGACAACTAGCCAATAAGGATTAACTTCTTCACCACTTAATCCGGCATGTATTGAACCAAGGAGATTGCGAACAAAGCTAACACTGTCTTTAAGTCGATAACCACCTTCAATACCATCACTTTCAGCATCACTCGCAGCATGATAGCGGGGCCCATGAAAAACAAATGCCTCAGCAGCTTTCTCTGCTTGAGTCGGACGCTCATCTACCCAACGAAGTTGTACCGCACCTTCAAAAAAATTCTCAGTATGAAAACTAACCAGATCACCAACTTTCATAAAACTAATTCCCTATTTTATCCGTATTAAATAAGTTCACTGTAACTAGCGGCTAAAACTTGTTCTGTAGTCTTTAGGCGCAAAAGCATAGCTGTTCCGGTATATCGATCTACCTGAATAATTCCGTTATCTGTCATCCAATCCAGCCAGCTAGCAATCATGGATTCGTCCCAACCCATAATTAAAAAACAGCGACTCTGTTGGGAGAAGCAATCTAAAGAAATTTGATTGTCTGAATAAAATAATTCATCCCATACCAAATAGAGGTAGCTCGCATAGATTGGGAAAAATTCTTTTTTAGAGGGGGCACTTTGACGAACTAGTGACTCATCTTCTGCTTGCTGTAACACTCCAATATGACCTAAACAGCTATCTTCGAGATAACTACGTATCACCACACCAGAAAGTGATTTCAAATAACTTTTTTCCCCATGGCGATCCATCAAAAAATCCAAAAAACCTGCTTGCTTAAAGCTACCACCGAGGCGAAAACCACCCTCTGCAAATAGTGCAAACCAAGCATCGGCAATACCTGTCGCGGGTGATGACAACATGAATCGGCGGCACAGCATCAAGTGAAGTAGCCATAAGGATTGGGGTTCGCTCAAAAAAGGGTCTTCCTGTAAAACAACATTTCCCAATGGAGTTAAGCCGAGCTGCCAACTGCCAGATTCCTTATCAACAGTTATCAAACCCATACCATGGGCGAAATAAATCATAGGATCCACTTTGCCTGTACTTTTACCGGTTGGTATTCCAGTTTCTGCACCTATGAAAACCTTATCACCATGCCCATTTCGCTTTGCAAAAGGCAATAATTGAGATAACAATCGTCGTTCCGGTAAAAAAGTCTGAGGAAAATTTAGTGGTAAAGGGAGAATCTTTAAACTTGGTATTTTCATGCCTTAGCCTCCTAAATCGCGCTCTTCAAGCGATGTTACTGAAACTAAAATAGGCTTATCTTGTAACGTGCCACTTGAAGTAAGTACTGGCCCAAGTGACCAGCATTGCCCTTTTTGTAGCCTTGCCAAACGCTCACCCCACTCCGCTTTGGAAATGCCTGTCGTTGCCACACTAAGTAGATCAGCAAATCGATTAATTTCTGTACTTGCAGGTTTGAAAAAGAGTTTATGCCCTGCCTGAAACAAGCGGTCACGCTGTTCTTGATCAAACTGACTGGTTGTCTGAGTTGCCAGCATCATTGACAATCCAAACTTACGTCCTTCGCGCAGCATTTTATCGATAGGAGAATCGCTACGATGATCCAAATTTTGGATCTCGTCCAATACCACCGGAATAGGTCTATTCTTACTACCTGTATTGCAGGCGTAATCGTATAAATCCCATAGTGCAAATTCGGTAACTAACTTCTGAATTTCCCTTGCTACTCCTTTAAGCTGTAACACATGAACCCATTGTTCAGGTGAAGTTAGCATTTGTTCCCAGGCAGAATCAGTTCCTTCGCGAAAGGGTTGAGATTTGATAAACGGTTCTAATTTATTGGCCAACGATTCCCCATACTGGCTATCTTCGCGTAAACGAAGTAGCACTCCACTCAAGGAAAAATTCGGATCTTCTTCGATTCCAGCCTCTAAAGTACGAACTAATGCGGAAGATTGCTGATCGCCCATAGTGTTATATACCGAGGTAAAAATGCTGGATATTCTTGAAGCCACTTGATAAGGATTTTCTTCAATCGCTGGCATTGAAGGATCAATAATTTGCTGTTGCCGTCTAAATGGATTTAATGGCAGCTTATCAGTTATGACAAAATGATTTTGTGGTTTGGCTATATCACGAAAGCGCTGCTCTACTTGCTGTGGAAGAAATCCATCGGTGTAATCAATGATTAACGACCGCATTCCTTCCTTTGCCATTTCTGCCAATAAACATTGAATCCCGTAAGTTTTTCCAGATCCAGACGCGCCGAATAACAACATGTGTCGATTAGGCAATTGCGGATGACCATAATGCCAATAAACAGGTTCACCATTACTTTTGTTACCAATCAAAAGCTTCTCAGGTATTGAACTAAATATTGATTTCGATGGTGAAATAACTTCAATAGCTACCTTAACTTCCGGCTTATCTAAATCTATAACGTGATCATCAATGACCGGCACTTCAACTATCTCTGTAACCGGCAATACTATCAATGTCTCCGATTCAATCTGTTGTGAAACCGAAGGATTAGCTTTTCCTATTGTTTCATGAGATTCTTGAGTGGCTTCTTCATCCAATTTTGTTGGTGCTGGAGTTGACTCACTCGACGGCTCAAATTTAGGTCTCACTGAAATCGGCTTCACAGGTAACTCCACTTTTTTAATAGTATCGGGTTTACCTGTAAAAAGTGACACTACGCCCTGATAACCCATAGCAATATGACAAATTGCAAAATTATCGGGAACCTCTAGCGGTGGTAATACAACGTTGGGGGGCAATGAGATTTTTTCCAATGTTACATCTGAACTGGAATCATCTGTCCAGAAAGTAAAAATAGCGCCTTGCCAATTAATTTCGTAATACCCTTCCGCTAATTGCTCCAGCGCCACTCCCAATTTCTTTCTGTGTTGTTCTGACTTAGAAATTATTGAACGGGAAGTAATTGATCGTTGTAATTGTGCCCACCAATATCGACGATCAAAACTCACTCTACGAATATCACTACGATTTGGTAAAAACAGCTGAGTCAAATGGCTTAATCCATCTTGAATTTGATCCCTAGCCTTTGTTAGATGAGTAGAATTTTGCTGAGCAAATTTACACTCTATCAACACAGCTTGAATTAACGGTATATCATTGTCACGCATCACTAAAGACAATTGCAGCAGATCTGGGCGATGAACCACATCACTACCTACAAACCAATGCATTAAAGAATCAATAGGTAAGAGTTGCACCATTTCGACTCCCTGAGGCATATCCAATAAACGCCCAACCGCAGCAAAGCCAATTACCTCGCGTATCTTTTCCCCTTGACCAACAACTGCTCTCAATGAAGAAAGACCGATTATTTCCTCAGCCTCTTTCACCACATTGACAGCCATCGCTTCAAAATCATCACCTTGTTGAAACGGAAGCAAGCCAGCTAAATGATTTTTAATCATATAGGTTAGTTGAGACAGCGTGTCTTGCTCTGTCGAAATTGACAAATTTAACTCACCATAAGCACCCAACCCAGAAGTAAATCCGACAATTTTACGTTGGCCATTAGTATCACTACTTGCCAGTAAATGTTTATCCACAAAAGGATCAATACAAGCCACCCATTGCGCTTTTGCATGCATGGTCTCAACAACTTCTTGCCATGGTTCATAATTTATATGACCAAAAATCAGATGCTCATCTTCAGGATTTTGAGGATGGCGCAGACGAGCAGACAAGTCAGCATGATAGGTTTGAATGCGTAGTCGGCGATTACTTAACAGACTTTGCCGACGAAACTTATTGCCTTCCTGAATCGGTCGCGGATACTCACAAATAGGAAATTGACTAATATTACTGTCATTGAAATCATACTGAAAAGGCAACGCCGATTCGGCCTCCCCAGTCAGTTCCCCCGCTAAAAATCTAAACAAAAAAGCAATATCGTAAAGACGTGCTTCTTTATTAAGTAGAGCCACCATTTTTTTCTGTGATGGCGCATAATGATGAGCAACCGACAAAATGACTGGGCGACCTTGCTCACGATAAGCCTCTGTAACTTGATCACGCCAAGCTGTCAAGCGACTATCAACCGCAAGCGGTGAAGATGAAGTGGAATAAACCATCAACCCACAATGAAATGGAGGCCAATCACTGGAGCTACATTTCAAATAATCCCGTAAAAATCGATCCACGCCCGACAGAATTGTCACCAAATCTTCAACATGAACGGCCAGAATGCGTAAGCCGTCCTCAGCAAAAGGATATAGCGAAAGATAGTCCCTTAAAACTCTTACAACAACTTCACTTTCTTCTGTCCACCTGACATCGTCGGATATATCGTCTTCGTCATCACCTTCTTCATCGCGGAGCAAGGTTTGCACGGCAAGACTTTTTTCAGTTGAAGGTGGCGAACCAAGGTAATGTAACAAGCCCAAAGATTTTATCTTGGCCGACAAATTTTTATTATCATCAACTACTAACGCAGCCAAAGGACGATGAATTTCTACTAAATTCAGCAACCTAATAAATACAGATTTGCCGTCGCGGGTAACTAAATGTTCGCCCACAACCTCAGGGAAACTATCACATAAAAAACGAGCGCGACCATGAGTCAACTCCAGAACAGGGGGACTGATTCCCCAAACCACTGCTGAACGTAAATAATCATCGTTAGGATTCATGCGTTCATCGACCAGCAAAAAGGCCTTATAAAATCTGCGCAATAACTCTTCGCTACCTGTAATATTTTTGTCCAAAACTCTTTTAGCGAGTTTCTCGTAAGCAGATTGCAACGCTAAAAAACATTCACTCATAGCATGATAGTAGCCCTGACCTATAAAGGACTGAAGCCAGTTTCGATAAGTTGAACTCAGATCCCGTAAATCATCCCAAATCAATTGGTCGACATTACTTGCATTAATGTCAGCGGCCAGATTTATTATTTGCATCTGACTCAATGCTTGACTCACAAGGCGATTTGCCTCGTCTTCATCGGAGGCAAAATAAAGCGCCGTCATAATAACGACGGGCATTTGAAAAGCGGGGAGCATTCTTACGCCATTACTGACAAAAGGTTCCCATTGTTCCAGAACAGTCCGCGCACAAAAAAAACGTACCCTTTCGGCATGGGTTGGACCAAAGGACCATTGAAAAACTCGAGGCTTAAACGCTTTAATCTCTTCATCAGCAACGATGACAACCCGAAAACATACATTGGGTCTTGCCCGACTGGTACCATAATTTACTTGCTCCATATTTAACGAAATAGGAACAGGATCAAGATGACTCCATTGCTCACGCCAATAAAACGCCTGATCGCAATCACTCGACATACGTAAATCAATTTGATTTAACAATTCAGCTAAGCCGCCCAAACAACCAGTCAATAACTCTGCAGCCAAACTTTTTACATCTATTCCATCATCCAAATCGGCATCAAGGTCGTGACTAAATCTGTCAACCACTACTTCAATTTTTTTTATACTATCCGCCAAAGCGCCTCTTCCGTTCTGCGCCTCAAATTCTAGCAACGTATTCCATATTGCTTGTAATATCACTTCAAGACTAAATCCTGAAAGCCGTTGTATTTTATCGCGGGAAGATTTTTTAGCATCCGTAGGAAGTTTTAAAATATCCAGAATTGGCACTAAATCTGTCTGCATCAACCTTGCTTTAGCTTCAGCATTCGCTTTAAAAATAAAGTCATATAACGTATCACTAAAAGCCTTTATATCCGGGTATAGTGGCTGCACACTTAAAGTCTCAGGAACTTCAAATTCAGCATCACTATCAGCCAGTTTCTTTTCTATTTTTTTCCAAGCTTTATCTTGTTCAGTAGTGCTTGTGAAACGCTGATGTGAGATAAAGACTTCAGCTTCTTTAATTAAATTAGCGTGTTTTTTAGTATTTTTTACGTTTAATAATGGCGGAATATCCCAAAACGGCAATGTTTTGTAACAACACTCAATAACTTCGTCCATTGAATCGAAATTATCCTTATGACTAAAGACCTCACGTTCAAAAAATTCAGCAAGCCTGACTAACCGACGGGGACGTACTTTAAAGAGTTGATGTAACAAAGCATCAAACCTTTCAATTTGAAGCTCTGTAGCATCCAGGCTAAAACGCTGATTGATGTTGTCAATCCATAGATTAAAACCTTGTCCCAATTCATTCCATAGCCTATTTTCATCAACCAAATGAAAATTTGCCAATCCCCCTTGATCAGATGCATGATTAAAGCCTAATAGCACTACAACTAAACCATCTTTGTTTTCAGGCAAAGTACGGTTGCGATACCAAGTTAAACGATCATCTAAATCTATCCACTTCAATTCGCCATTTTCTGAAATCCCACCGCACTCCGTCATGGCATTTTGTAGTGTTACTTCGCCCTCACGCTGACACCATGCTGTCCATAAGTTTTTTGCTACTCTAAAATGGCACTCTAACTGACCATGTCTGAGACTTTCTAGACGATAGGCTTCTAATGAACTAAAGAGCTTAAAGGTACTGTAAGGATCAAGACTTTCGACAATAAAACGTGCTTCCTTAACACCATCAGACGCCGCCATTACCCGCGCCCATTCTTCTTTTAAATATTCCGCTAACGTCTCAGTAAAAAGGTTCATGCTAATTCCTTATAGAATAATTATCCTGGATTTTTAACCATTGATACTGCATCGGACAGTTCAACGAGAAATCCACCCTGCTGCAAAGCTTCTTCGACCCAAGCAGTACTTGAAGATACGGCGTAGCTATCACCGTCGGCCTCGTTGCCGCACCAATTAAGTGCTACAGCAAGTTGTTCTCCACCTAAAGCAATCCCGTAATGGGCAAAAACCCGCTGATAAAAATGAGTCAAACGGATGCGTTCACCCGGAGTGACTAAGGCGGCAACTAAAAAACGTAACAAGCCTTGATGGAGCGTAAAACGTTGGCCAGCACCTTTACGTGGTACAACCAATCCAATCTCTTTGGATAATTTTCTAAATATCTGGAATCCATGTTTTTCTGCTTCCGCATCACTGCCAGCACCTAAAATAGTGTTATTTTTTAAAACCCGATACAGTAATTCTTCAATAAGTCCAAATGAACTCTGTGCCATTTGACGTATTGGAGTACCTAATTTAGCCTCAGGGTCAGTTACTATCCACGCATAATTACCAACAAACCCTTGTGTATATTTATCCGTTTCATCAATTCGGCGAGCCTGAAAGCATAAACTGCGTAGCACTTGCATACAGCAAAGAATTTGCAATAAATCCAATTTTTCTAGGGTCCCAATATTTGATGAACAGACATTGTCCATTTCCATCGCAAACAATAGACCTTCTGTTCGACTAACAATTGGTACCCATCCAAGATAAGCAGGTTTAGGCTCTAATTTGATCTTATATTCGTCTAAAGTACCTTCAATAAAATCACCTAAGCAACTCAATTGCACTGAAGATTCAACTAACATGGTACGTAAATGATCTTCTAATCTAATACTTAAACCATTCATTCGTTTAGCTAAATGCTGATATTCTTTTTCTTTTAATAAGGCACTTATTTCATTTGCATCTTGTTGGGCAAATAAATTTACAACTTGCAAATATAGTAGCTCACCACCTCTAGCCATAAAATTATGACGGTCATGTGCAAAATAGGAATACGAGGCAATACTTTCCCAATTTTTTAGTGACTTGTCCTTAGTAGCTTTAGAATGCAACCAATTCAACTCTCTAGCTAATAATCTAGTTGTAACAGGAAGAAAGCTATAAGTAACCCAAGTGCGATTTTTGGCAACTCCGACAAAACCGCCGAATAGGCTTTGAATCAAGCGCAGTGTCTCTTCCTGCTCATCTTTAGTTCCACCGATTCGTTCTTTAACGGTTTCTAACGCAGCCAAGTAAGCTTGCCGATGAGCAGGATGTCTTGTTTCCAATTTAGAGGAAGAGAATAAAGAAAAAAGCTTGAGTGCAATTCTATCTTCAGGCCAATAATGCGCAATTTCATCATCATTGGTGTTCAGCTTAAACTGATAGCAGCCCTCTTTACTTGTTTGCTTAGGTGAAGCAAACGCCAAAAGAAATTCCGCTAAATATTCCACTGGAGTTTGATCTTTATAAAAGCGTCTACCGTATAAACGAATTGCCGAATTCGCTTTGTCTGTAATTAACTCTGTGCCCCCCCCATTTAATGGAAAACGCATCAGATTTATTGCTAAATTTTTCTTTGATTCTTCTATCATGAGTATTGCTCTAAGCGCTGTTTCTGTTCATCCACGACATACCGATATGGCTTCACCTCACCGTCAATACCGGAACGTAATAAATTAATTTCCCCTAATGGACTATTACTAGATATTTTCAATAATTCCGCCCGAAACCATTGCAGTTGCGCCAAATGAATAGGGGCCAATCGATTACCCAAACTACCGATAGATCGATCATGAATATAATCAAGTAGCGGTAAGGTTAATCTTAGCTCTACCATGCCCTGCCGATAACTAAGCACCGGCAACCGTCTAGAGCTGTCATATCGCAAATTGAAATCCCTATTATCCAGCTTTGCGACAACTAATTGCGTAGGCTGAATAGCTGCGCCATCTGGTCTGCGTAGTGTTAAATAAAGACCATCCAAGCTTTGTAACTGTCCTGAACTAAAACCGGAATAAACTTCAAGTAGTACTTGCAGACATCGTTGGGTTAGTGCCCGTTGTCCTTGACTATCAAGCATCAAATATTTTTCATTCTGCCAACGGTCAAAATCCTTAAGCATCGGAGATTGCAAAAAAACACTTAAAAATCTATCGTTCTGGTTTGATACAACAGAAGACTGTTGCCCAAACAGATAAAGCATTCGTCGTAAAGCAAACCGCCAGCGCACACCGGTAGCTTCAGTCGCATGTTTACGCCAGTGCTGTTGCACCCCAACCAACACTTCAGGTATATTCAATCCATCTAAACCGCCAGTCATCAATAATTGACGCTCAAAATCTACCGCTGTCGGGCCACCGAAAACAGACCGTTTTATCAAGGCGATAGCCCGCAAATTTTCAGCGGCAGGCCAAGGTTTCCCAGCCCGATAACCAAAAAAGCACTCACTAAAAAGAATCCGATCTAACCCATCGAGCTCTTGTATAGCGACATCACTAGCCGAATTTACAAGAGCCTTAGCTTCCTCACAACTCATTCCTCCAGTCAGGCTCAATGCCAAATGCGCGATCATTTGCCGCAAAGTCAAGCGTTGTTCGTAAGCAGTGAGGTATTGATAAACCCAGCGCACTCTTTCTTCAGCGGTGGCACTTATTTTTTGTAAAGCAGCTCGGTTTAGTCGCAATGGACATCGAGCTTCGATTTCACAACCATTACATTGCGCCCAAGCCGAATGTTTAACCATTCGGGTTAATACTCTGGCACCAATCTCTACATTATCTAGTCGTGTAATGTTGAGTATAACCAGATCCTTAGTAAACCCGGTTAATATATGTGACCCCAGATCGCCCTCAACATAAGGCCGGTCCAGCAATTCTAAAATCTCACTTTCAATATTTTCTGGCCCACCCAATTCTTCGCTATAATCTGCCAAACTGTTAATTAAGGGACCAGTATTGCTAACAATCAACCAACTCCCTGGCTGATTAAATCCTTGTGCTAATGAATCAAGCCGTTGTTTAGCGGTTAGCTCGCTCATATCCTTAACAATGTATACTGGCGGATTGAGCTCAAGCACTGCTTCCCGTTCATCTAGTGCTTTTACTAAGTGTTCACTGTCGGGGAGATTACGCAAACGTTTAAGCACATCCAACGCTATCGTAGATTTTCCATCACCCGCATGACCGGTTAATAAAATAACTCGCTCTTGAGTATCCAAAAGCATTTTATGTAATGCGGCTATAAGCGGGAACGGCTCATAAATTTCTGTAAAATAACAATTCAATGCCTGTGATTCAGCCAGTGCATTTGCACCACTAGCAGTAAAATTGTGTAAAGAGTTCAAATAGGCTATGTACCCATTTTTATGTGCATCCATAAGTCTTTCTCCAATATTTATTGAACTCAAAATATTATAATTTTCAATTAAGTCAGAACCAGCCATAGGCATAGTTATGCAATTACTTATAGCGAAGCCGAATATAGTACTTAATTCACTACGTTGTTTTTGAGAAAAGTACTGACTTAAAAAGTGATCAACTATCGTTATTAACAAACATGAATTATTATGAAGTGCTTGAAATATTTCTTCGGGAAATCCTCCACAAATATTTTTATCTAAAAGCTCTTTTTTAGATAAATGACCAACGCTTGTCCGTTTTAAAAATTTACTTTCCGTAACTTCCCATATGCCATCGTTTTCTAATTTTCCAAAAGGGTAATGTGAGTTACTTGAATCACCTGGTAAGGATAGTTTTTGAAAAATCAGATTTAAAACTTGATCTATGACAGCAAATGAAATTAATCTGTTCTCATTGTGATAGCATTGACTAAGAGCAAAAAGCAACAAAACAGGTTTATGTAAACTTGGTTTATTATTCTCGCTAAAAACCCGTACTTCTTGAAATTTTTTCAAAATATCCATTTTCTATAATATACAAATTAAACAACCACTGTCATCGTCATCGTCATCGTCATCACCTAGAACAGAATCCATTAAGTTTTTAGATTTTTTTGTTTTACTATTACTTAAAGCAAATTTTTCTTTTATTTCATCTTTACGCGCAAAAACCTCGTCTAAGGTTTCACCTTGAGACCATGTATAACGCTTTCCTGTTGCTTCATCATATTTTTCGAACTTTTTAGCAGCCTCAAATAAGTCAGGATGATTTTCTTGTAACCCAATCCATTCTATTTTTCGTTGATAAAAACAAAAGTAACAACCTGAACGACTTCGCCATTCATAATATTTAGGAAGACCAAGACCTGATTCATTAAGAATATTAATAATATCCTCTCGAACTAATCCATCTTCTTTAAAGGGGAAACGCGCTTGTATAGTTGGTTTACTAGATAGGTAACCATCTCTTTGCGGCTCATCTGCACGAATTCCTACATAGCTAATGACCTGATCGTCACCAGCAAAATCTTCAAATGGTTTAAGTTTTAAATTAATCGTACACCAACGTTGTTGGGCTGACGGCAAATAGTCTTTATGTAACTTTAAGTAATAATCAAAATCTCGCCCCGCATTTATTCGGATGATTTCTTTACCTAAATAGTCTTCCATCAAATTTACAAATGCTAATGTCTCTGGTAATTCAGCACCTGTATCTGCAAAAAAGTATTCCATTTCCGGTACTTTATCGCGCATATAAATAGCCAAGGCAGCACTATCTTTACCTCCAGATATACCTAATAAATGTCTGATTGGTTTATTATTGTCCATGGCTTTTTATACGTTTATTTAGAATGAAAGGCCTTATTATTTTTGAAAATAAGCTAACCACCTGGTTAACCAACTTCACTAAGGAGTTGGGCAATAATTGCCAGTTTTAATTGTTTGTCGGCCTGTTTAAAACCTTGCTGATCCTTAACAATCGATCTCGCCTGCTCTCTAAGTTGCGGATTTAAATACGCCACTTGATCAGTTTCTCCGTCTTTGTTGACTACCCGAAATACAGTGACTTGGGTGTCTGCATTAGCTTGCAATTGATGCGCACGAACCACTGCTAATTGCTCCAGGCGGCCACACAAGTCGATAAGACGATATTCTGCCTCCAAGCTATTATTTTGCAGCCATTTATCAGGAGGCATTTTTCCCAGGAAAGCAGCAACCGATTCCAGCCAAGCTTCATCAGTTTCTTTGTTGTTTTGCAGTCTTAAGATAAAAGCTTTAAGACCTTGTAAATCAACAGTGTATTTTTCTAATCCAACATACTTTTGGGCTATGGTAGCTCTTAGTTCGGAGAGATTTAACTCGGTCGATTCTTTAAGCGCGACGGCAAGCTGGTCTTTAAGGTTTTTAAGGAGATTTTGATAAGCCTGGCTTAGGACATTTAAATGTCTGACCAATTCATTTAAAAAATCATTTGGATTTTTGTTAGCTAAGTCAGTTCCAATATACGATGGATAGCCACAAGCCAACGGCAACGTTTCAAATAAGAGGGTCATGGGGCTTTGTGTACTCTGAAAAGCATCACGTACCGCAATGGTTTGTACATCCAGGGATTTTGTTGCAAGCGTGTATTGAGGTAACTGGCCAATAAACTTCGCTAGGGGCTTGACGATATCGAGCAAGGTACTTTCTTCAGGTACTTTCCCAATCAGTTTTTCCAGGTAGCTATTGAACAGGTCTGCCCTTATGCCTGTAAAGTCAAAAGCTTCAACAGAAAATAGTTCAGGCCGTTTAGCTAAAATCTCAAAAAGCTCTTGGCTAGCCAGCGGGCAAAATACGCCGCTTTCGTAGAGTGCCAGCGCTCTTTGATTTGCCAAATAGTAGGCGATAAAAATTAATGATGACACGCCTTTTTGGACACCATAAGGCGGCTTTTCCATAAGCGCATAGATATCAATCAGCGACGTTGGCGCAGAACTGTCCGTCAATAACTTTCTGATAAGATCCCAGACCCTTACAAATTGATATTTATTGTCATCAGACGGGTTAACAAGCTGCCAGACATCGTTCTTTTTTATGTGTATGCCAGGTTCTTTAAACACGGCACGGTAAATAGTCTTCTCAGCGGGATATTTGGTACTATCAAAACCGAGATCTTCCAAATGGCTTTTGGATAATAATGCCGCTATCAGTTTATTTTTAGCGCCATTGGCTTGCCCTGAAACTTTGTTGCGATTTATCAGTTCATTTTTAACCCAGGGCGCTTGGTCATATACCGTTTCTAACACTGTGGATAATTGATGTTGTAATGCGCGCCGTGTGGCTAACTCCAACCGCTTGCCTTGCCAAAACCATTGATTTGCTTCGGGTTGCTCAAGATATTGATTCAGCAATTCCAATTCGTTCTGCTTAATAGTGGCCAAACGATCTTTCAATTCCCTTTGTGCAACCGGATCAGATTTAATCTCTGCGCGTTCGGATTGAATGTTTTCTAAGGCAATAGCCTCTGTGACAATGGCTTTAAGGTGAGCTGCGTTATCGCATAAAACGTAAATGTTTAATGGATTGCTGTGCTCTTTAACAAGGCTCTCAAAATTGACAGTATCGTCTTGGCTCTCAGATAAGAAAAAGAGAATCCTGGGCTGATCGGTGTTTTTGTAAAAATCCTGCTTGGTTGCTGAGTCGATGTAAAAAGGACTAAACACTCGCAATGTGGCGTTTTGGATCGAATATTTCCTGGCTACTATGGGTGGCAACTTGTTTCGATGCGTAAGCGTATCCGCTAAATTGAAACGCCCTAACTGCTGAATTGTTTCTTGTAAGACCACTTCCAGGTCAAAATCACTACCTTCCCATATCCGGTATTCGGAACTGAATTGTCGGTAGTTGATGATAGACTTGTTTTGTAGATTAGTCAGTAGTTGATCAACATCAGCGGACGTGGGAAAGCACAAAGTTAATAATTCCTTACTCGCTTTGAACCCCGCCTGACTCCCTATAATATTAAACAGACCGATGGTTTTTACCATTTGGTTTTCTAAATCGTCTGCATCACCCAAGCGTTCTAAAGCGGTAATAACCTCGGCCCAACGTCTGTGTGTAAGATGATCGGTAGTTGATGAGGGTTGATTTTGGATGAAGTATTCAAAAATCTCCCAAGGTAAAACCCAATCACCTACGTCTTTTAGTCGTTGTATGCCGTGTTTAAATCCAAAGTACTCCTGGCTGCCCAAGTAGCTGAATAAGGTTCTTTCATTTTGAGCAACTTTTTGACAAAGTGTCGGTAAGATTAACGCAGCAATAGGATGTAGAGGATAACACTGGCTTAGAATTTCTATGGCGGGCAAAATATTAAGCCCAGGTAATAATGCATTTTGCTGATTTAAAATATCAACAATTCCGGTAGTTTGAAGCTTGATATCTTGCAGCTGTGCTGTTGTCAGCTGATTACGAAACGCAGCGGCAATGACGCGTAAGGTTTGTTCTGCCGAATCAAGAAAGGGTACACTCTCAAATCGACCTTGTACTTTGACCCATTCGTTTTTCAGGTTTGCACCCATGCCTTTTGAATACTGCTCAAAAGCCTGATGCATCAATACCACTAAAAGAATGTTGGCCTCGCCACCGTCATAAGCAACTTCGGCAAGCGCTTGTAGTAAGAAAATATCGTTTGCCCCTACGTGTCGGGCTTCATACTCCAAAAATTTACCTAATTCATCAATAACGATGAGTATGCCTTTACCTGGTTTTTTACTAACCGCCAGTTGTAATTTTTTCAGCAACGCTATGATTATGGACGTTGTTAATGGCTCATGCCGTGCTTGCCCAATCTCTTCAACAATTGCAGGCGTTTTTTTTCCTTTCCAGTATCGAAGAGCCGCTTGATACAGTGCATCGATAAAACGCTTGCTTAACGATTCGGGGCTACCTGTTAACAGTACGATGCAATAGGCATTGGAACTCTTCTTCGTATGTGCAGTAATTTTATCTGCTACAGACGGGTTATAGCGCTGCAAAATAGTTTCTGCCTTTGAATTTGTCTCAAGCTCTTGGTCTTCCAGCAAATGCGACAAAAAAACAGCGAAGGAGGATTTTCCAGATCCATAAGGTCCTACCAGAGACCAAGCTCTTGGAGCAGATTTTTTATTGAAGGTTTCTGCAATCTTGTCCAGCGTTTGTATGGCTCGTGAAGTTGGAATATAGGCGTTAAGGATGTCACTCGAATCCGCATCTCTTTCCAAATTAATGGAACGTGTGTAATGCGTATCCAGTTGAATTATCATGTCCATGTCGTCAGTCTTCATGCCGCTGGTTGATAATGATCACGTAAGAAATCTAACGATGAAATACTATTATCAGTTCTAAACAATTGATTAAGGCCTGCTGTTTCGTTGATTTGAAAAACGTTCGGATATGCTGCCACCAGATTTTCTAATTTTGCCAACAAAGCGTTTTCTGTCAGTCTAAACACGCCGCCGATAGCAATCCCATGATTTTGACCGTACATCAGATCATTAATGGGAAGGGTTTCAACGCGTCGTTGATTTAACACTTCATTAGTTGCGTAGCCAATCAAACTTATCGGCAGATTAGGTTGTGTACCTGCAAAAGAGCGATAAAGATGCGAACCCTCAGCAGCCATAACCAAATTTAATGACGTTAAAGGCGCATCCAAGCCCTCTTCAAGCTGGGATTTTGCAGTTAACTTGGGTGAACAGTACATTCTTAAAACCATTGCAATTTCTTGTTTAACGGTTTTCTCTGAATGCTTACCTGATAAATTGATCCTGACAAAATCAGCCAAAGCTTCTGAGGCTTCCTCATTAGTAAATTCTGATTTATGAAAACAGTTAAAGAACCAATACCACGCACTCGCTAATTCAGGATTAGTTGCCAGTAACCAGTGGATTAGCCAAATAGTCGCTTCATCTTCAAGATAAGGGTCCCAGCCGCCCTCGGAAAAAATAGCGTTGCCTAGTGTTGAGGCAACCAAGCCATCTGATGAATCTTGAAGTATTGTTGTTGCTCGTAACCAATATTTGATTGAGTTAACCATGTTTTTTCCAACACCCAACTCAATAGTTGATTCATCTGATGAAAAAATAGCATGATTTTTATTAAATGCCTGAAATCCCTTGGTTAACCAAGAGTAGCGTAGCGCAAAAGTCTCATGGCGACCAAAAGAGGCTTTTCTAGGATTAAAATATTTGAGTAAACTTTCCATTATTCAAGTTGTGATAAGTAAGCGATCAAAAGTCTTTGGCATTGAAATCTTGTTGGATTAAAAAACTACGTACAAACGCGTAATTATGAGGCAGAAAACTCCTAATGTATGCAAGCCAATGCTTACACCCCCTGAGAAGCCACGAAATTCTTGCTAAATTATTTTCAAATTAAATTAATATCATTATGATTTTTAATCATTAAAATGAAAAAAAACTAGAGTTAATTAAATCTTTGAAATATCTCCGCCAAACATATAAAGTCGGTTCTTTAAAGTGGACCCCATTGTCCAGACAAATATCCAGCTAGTTTAAGATAGAGCCCTATTCAAATTACAGCTGAATGGCGCTGTCCCAGTTCTTCTGCACGGGGAGTTAGTGCCTCCTTCGCGCCGTTAAATTTATCTACGATCTTTGCACCACCTCCCTTGGCTTCCTGGTATACCTGGCTCGGTGTTTGGTAGCCCAGTGATTGATGTCGTCTTTCTTCGTTGTAAAATAGGAAATAGCTTGTTAGCCCGATCAGCAAGTCTTGCAACCTGTCATGTTTTTTCAAATAGATCTCTTCATATTTCACTGTCCGCCAGAGCCGTTCGACAAAGATATTGTCCAGTGCACGGCCGCGACCATCCATACTGATGGTGATGCCGTTATTGAGCAACATGCCGGTAAAGCTGTCGCTGGTAAACTGCGAGCCTTGGTCGGTATTGAATATCTCCGGCGCACCATAGTCTTTGATAGCCGCTTCCAGACAGTCCACACAGAAGCTGGCATCCATCGTGTTCGATAGCCGCCATGCCAGTACTTTACGACTGTACCAGTCGATGATCGCGACCAGATAGACAAAGCCGCGCGGCAGTCTAATGTAAGTGATGTCAGTGCTCCACACCTGATTGGGCCGGTTAATATCGACACCTCTGAGCAGGTACGGATAAACCTTATGCTGCGGGTGCGGCTTGCTGGTATGAGGGCCGGGGACCATGCCTGCCAAGCCCACTGTTTGCATCAAGCGTTGCACCCGCTTGCGATTGACCGCGTGCCCACAGCCGTGCAGATATTTCGTCATGCGCCGTGAGCCATAAAATGGATGCCGGGTGTACTCTTCATCCAGCAGTTGCAATAACAGGCCATCAAGCTTGCTAAGCTCTTGCTGTACGCGTTTTCTCTGGGCATACACGACCGAACGAGTGACGGCGAGTAGCCGACATTGCCTTGAAACCGTCAGGTTTTCATCATCGACTATCCATTGCAGCCGCGCCTCTACTGGCTGATCCCAGACTTTTTTTAAGCCAATCCAGTTCCATGTTTAACTGTCCTATCTTGGCGTACAACCGGTCTGGGTCACTTTCGGCATTAACCGGTTTTGGTCCACGCTTGCCTTCGAACAAGCTACCAGCATTCGCTAGTAATTCCTTTTTCCATTGATTCACTTGGGTCGGATGCACACCGAATTCCTGGGCAATCTCATTGACGGTTTTAGCCCCTTTAACCGCTTCCAAAGCAACCTTGGCTTTTTGTGTGCCGGTAAATATCTTGCGTTTTTTTTCACTCATAACCTGCTCCTGTTTATCGCAGGCTACCATCTTAAATTATTGTCCGGATTTCGGGGTCCACTTTAATCAGTTCAGATCAGTCGATCACGCAGACAGCAATATGTTAATCCCAATATGCCACACATACCTGAATCAATAAATATAGTCGGCTAAAAGTGATTTGTTAAAAAATCGGCTGCGTACCCTTCGCTTTGCCGCTTTCAACCGCATTCACGACATGCAGGCGCAAATCTTCTGAATTCATTTTCGAACGCGTCTGTTATCAATACCCCTGACTTTAGCAATATAGCCTGATCTCAAGTAACGGATAATTGGATGTGTTCGGATATATCGAGGTATTTTATAACAGTAAACATCTCCATTCTGCTAATACGGTTATTGTTCCCAACCTGTCATTTTTCACAGTTACAGTGTATTGGTTTTTGGGGTATTGTGAGTTTGGCTTCAGACCATAGCAAGTTGGCGTCATGTTGCTGTCAGGTATCGCGATTTTGTCTATCCGTGCGGCTGCGGTGTGTTTTCTGTATAAACGGTGGCAGCCTAATGTCACCATCAGGTCGCTTAGCAAGTTGCGTTTAAGTTGCCTTGCCCAAACTGCCCAAGCCAGGCAAATGGTTTTTTTAAATCCTGTGGCCTGCTCCGTCGGTCATTCTAACAGTCCGCTCAAAGGGATGCGCTAACCATAGCGCAGTTTGATTTTTTATTTTTTTCAGGATTGGAGGCTTTGCTGTGAGCGAAGCACTTCTTAGCGTAACGTTATAAATCTTACGTGGATCATGAAATACAAAAGGAAGTGATAGATGCTAAACCTATCTGCAATGAGTTCAATAAACCCACCGGCTATTGTTGAAATTGAGCATGAGGTCTATGGAAAAATTATTTTTCTCGACGAATCAAGAAACCCGTCAGGAACACATAAAGATCGTATGGCGGCCACTATTGCCAATACCTACAAAAGTATTTTGAAGCACAATGAAAGCTTGCGGTTATCATTAATTTCAAGTGGTTCTGCGGCCTACGCGATACAAACTGCTTTTAATAAACTAAGTTTGCCTCCGCTAAAAGTTCTTATTGATGAAACCAGGGAAGAGATTCACATCTTAAAGAAGATCGGGTGTGAAGTTTATGTTTCTGACCTTGGATTTAGAATGCTATCACCTGGCGACATCTTGGAAATTACAAATAACACTGATGGCATAGAAATAACATCGAATATGGCAATCAAGCCATATGAAACATACTACAAAAATTTAGTTTCATACTTAGCTGGTTTTAATTCGGGATACATATTTTTACCTTATGGTTCGGGCCACTTGTATGGTAGTTTTTTATTTTGTGATATATTTGAGGAGCCTTACAATGTTCACGTAATTGGCGGTAAAACCCATTCAAAACATTCTAAAGCCGATAAACTCTACGCTCCATATAATCCCTTCTCTGTAGTAGATAGAAACTTCATCAACACAAAGATTGCAATGCAAAAGATTGGCCGGCATTCATCAATTACCGAATTCAAAGAGGAATCGCTTCTTGAGTCAATATCAATAGCAAAAAGCAGTAAATTCGATGTGGAGCCATCAGCGTTAGGTGGTCTAGCTATAATGATCGACATGCTCAAACAATCATCTTTATCCTGCGACGACAAAAAGTTAGTGCTGTTAACAGGTAAAAGTAAAATATATGCTGAACTCCAGAAAAAATAACTATCGATATGAAAAATACAACTTTCTTCCTAATGGCAATAGGATTAGTTTCTGCATTTTTTTTTAGTTCAACTTTTATCTTAAATCGCGCCATAGCAGTAGAAGGGGGACATTGGTTCTGGTCTGCTTCGCTTAGGTATTCGTATATGTTGCTGTTCTTAGGCTTAGCCTTAATCGTATCAAAAGATTTTTTATATTTTAAGAGCCTGGTTTCAGAATTTTTGAAGAATTATATTTTTTGGATCTTATCAGGAAGTATAGGGTTTGGTTGTTTCTATGCTCTTCTTTGTTTTGCCGCGGCTACTTCTCCGGGATGGGTTGTCGCTGCAACTTGGCAGCTAACTATCGTTGCATCACTTTTTGTTTTGACAGCTTTTGGAAAAAAAATACCTAAACGTACGTGGTTGTTTGCGTTAATTATTTTAGCAGGTGTTTCGTTAGTTAATCTGAGTCAATTTGAACATTCAAATGCTGGAAAGCTACTTTTTAATGTTCTATGCATCATTCTTGCTGCCTTTTGTTATCCCCTTGGAAATCAGCTTGTTTGGGAGGCGAAAAATAATCGAAGTGGATTACCCAAAATAAGCACGGCTATTACCAATAACGCATTTGCAAAGGTGTTTTTGTTGTCATTAGGTAGCTGTCCATTCTGGATTATTTTGTTTTTTTGCTTTGATGTCAGTGTACCTAGTGAAGGACAACTAATAAATGTCGCAATTGTTGCCATATTCTCGGGTGTATTTGCAACGCCAATATTTTTATATGCCAGGAATAAAGCTGATACTCCAAAGAAACTAGCCGCCGTTGATGCAAGTCAATCAGGGGAAGTGATTTTTGCTTTAGGTGGTGAAGTTTTATTTTTAGGCGCAACTTATCCCAATATGGTTGGCTTTACAGGTTTATTTCTAATAATTATTGGCCTGAGTGCCATGGTATATTTCGACGACAAGTGAGCGCTGGTATGGATCAAACCCTACCTTATTGATAAGCGCCCCGATGCCGGTATCACGCTGTCCGCATGATCAATTGCATACCATAAGCCAACGGCAGTATGGATTATAAAGGCAAGATACTCTGGATCACGCCATGTTCCTGTAACAGTGCGCGATGGCTGTCGGTGGCGCATTGACTTCCTCTATCGGTATGCCAAATCAAACCTTTACCGGGTTTAAGTTTCCAAACAGCTGGCAATAACGCATCGTTCACCAGTTTGGCTTGCATGTACTCGGCCATTGAGTAGCCTACCACTTTTGCCGCAAGTACAGATCAATCGCTGCAACCAGGTACAGGCAGCATGAATGTAAGTGATGTCGCCGACATAGGTTTGATTGTGCCGCTGTGAATTGCCGATCCAACTGATCCAGGTATATAGCGTATTGGGATTAACACCTTGCTGTCTGCGTGACCGGCTGACCTGAACTGATCACCAGCTCCACCGAGAATTCTCTAAATTCGGCGCTATATATTTTCACTTTTTGTTTTTCTTGATCCATTTTCGACGCACTCCCTGTTTTCGGATTATTTTAGATTACGCGTCCGGTTTAGTGCAGTCGCTTCAGGAGCAACACACATAACATGCGTCATAACCTGTCAATATTGACAGTTGTTTCTAGTGGCAAAAATTAGTTAAATATAATCCAAGAAATAATTATTTAAAAGAAGTAATAAACGTTGTTACAGACAAAAATAACATCTCTGATGCTCGGATGTACTGTCTCGAAAGTCGCAAATGTGCGGCCGCGACTTCTTGGAGAATGAAACCCACACCAAAACTAAAGGTGAATGGGGTTACTTATATCGCGACATCGACAAATCTGGTTCATGCTCTCTGAACTCAGGAATGAAGAGACAGCTGCCGCCGTTTTTAAACAAGTGACCAATAACAACTAAAACAAAGCCAAGAAACAGCTGCTGCTAAAGCCTCTATTTCTAAGCGTTCTGTCCGCAGAATAAAAACAGTATGCATATGACTCGAAAGGGACAGCTTACTGATAAACACATACCGGTTTATAAGTTTTAGTAGGATCATTTTGTCCGTAAGAATTAGAGGCTTTAAGCTCCTTCAATATTTGCGACAAAAGTTTAACTTATCAACCATTGTTGTAATTAAGCTCACTTCAACCAAATTAAAACAGAGTATTGAATATGTCTCTAAAAACTACTGGTGAACTTGTTAAGCACACTGCAACCGAAGTTAAATCATTTACGATAAAACCCGCGATATCTGAAACCGATTTGGATGAGGTAAATGAAATATGGTCACAAGTGTATAAGGAAGAGTTACGCTGGTTACCGGAAAACTCAAAGGGCCGAGTTTTCGATGACCAATATCATCCATTCTCGATTTATTTAGTTGCATATATCAACCATAAGCCGGTAGGGCTTATTCGTATTATTCATCGTCGAGAATATGGAGTACCTGTAGAGCAGTTTGTTAACATCGATGGGCTTATTGAGGAAAGAAACCCTTCCATAATCGAATGCCAAAGATTACTTATTTTATCTAAGTATCGCGCTACACGCTTCCATCTAGCTCCCTTCGGAATATGGCCGGCGTTTATGAAGGCCAGCTTACAATATTGTTTGAAAAATTCGGTGGGTTATACACTGGCTGATTGTTTTATTAATACACCTACTACACCTATTAAGGCTTTGTTGCATATCGGATTCAAAGAGACAGGAAGAAATTTTGTCGATACAGAATTATCAAATATTAGTGAAAGTACTTTATTGATGTTAGATAACAGGGATATGTTGAAATTCATTTACTCAAGTAGCCTACCTTTTAATAAATATTTAGCGTCACACGACACTAATATTTCGTATTAATAAATTTTAATAAGGAGTTAACTAATGAAAAATATAAAGCAAAATTACGACGTAATCGTGTTGGGCGGTGGTCCAGGAGGATCCATGGTCGCAACGCTTCTAGCAGATTATGGCAAGAGCGTACTCATAATCGAGAAAGAAAATTTTCCTCGTTATCATATAGGCGAGTCGCTGCTTTCGGGGACGGCTGCTTTAATGGAAAAAATCGGTGTGTTAGATAAGGTTGAAAACGGAGGGTACATAAAAAAATGGGGGGTTGAGTGGTTATGGGGTAAAGAAGAAAAATCCTGGACCGTTTATTTTAAAGATGCATTGGCTATGCCTCACGATTATGGATTTCAAGTTGAACGAGCCGAATTTGATAAAATGTTGTTAGATAATGCAAAGGAACACGGAGTAGATGTATTGCAACCCTGTCTGGCGGCAAACTTTTTAGAAGAAGATGAGCGGATTGTAGGCGTTATTGCAAAACACGTAGAGTCAAACGAAGTCTATGAGATTGGTTCTAAATTTGTTGTGGATGCTACTGGACAAGGCGGTCTGTTAACAAAAAGAAAAAACCAGCAATCTTGGGATAAAAAACTGCAAAATATGGCAGTTTGGAGCTACTGGAAAAATGCAAAGAGAGGCGAAGGTATTGATGAGGGTAATACTTTCTTACCGACATTCAACGAAGGTTGGTGGTGGTTTATACCACTTCAAAATGACATAGTTAGTATCGGTGCAATCATTGATCGCGATAATTTTGATAAGGTAAAAGAGTCAGGATATGAGGACTACTATAAAAAAGCCATCCAAGATACTCCAGCATTGAAGGAACGTCTGGTAAATGCGGAAATGTGTGACGAAGTTCGGGTGCAGCGGGATTGGTCGTATAAGTTCGATAAGTTTTACGGCAAAGGATTTATTGCGATTGGTGATGCCGCTTGCTTTATCGATCCACTTTTCTCCACAGGCGTTCACCTTGCCATGTTATCCGGTTACATGGCATCCGTAACTATCAATACTATCTTAGATCAACCAGAAATAGATGAAACGGAATTACTTGAATTCTATCAATCAAAATATGAAGCTGAATACAGCCGTCTCAGAGCCCAAGTTTATTTTTTATATGGAGGACATGAATCGGATAAATCCTCTTATTTCTGGAATGCCCGCAAGCAATTTGATGTGCCTGGCGTTGACCCTCAAAAAGCATTTATATCTTTGATAGCGGGGGCTTACGAACATCGCTCCTGGTACAATCGCTATTTAAAACAGCTTGAAGTCCCTCAACACCTTCGTGATGTATTTGAAGGCCGATTTACGCATGAATATTCAGGGGCCGACATAATTGATAAAAATGCTCCCCTAAACTTTGGTAAAAACTGGAAGATTGCTGATGACTTTGCAATCGACGGCGCATACTTACTGCGTACGAAGGTCCTTCTTTTCACCGATGGAACTAGCTTACCCTATGACAATTATTATCAACTTATCATTGAGTCTGTTAATGGGGAACTTAACTACAATCAATTGCTTGCTATCCTAATTCAAGAGGATGGTTTGGACAATGCCATCGCAGAATCCTGTATTGAAAAAGCGATAACCTATGGTGCATTAATCTTTGAGAAGAATAATTCCACTCAGGCGGACAAGAATGCTGAAACCGTAAGTTATGATCAGCAATGAGCTAAGTAACCGCTTAGGAGATTCTTATGTCATTGGTTAATCTACAAAATAAAGAAGACGTTTCAGCAGAAATAGCTGCATTTTATGATCAACTGGATAAAGAGTATGGTTTTATTCCCAATATTGTTAAAACGATTGCTAACTGCCCGAATTTGCTAAAAGTTTTTTTGCCATTGTGGGCAGAGGTATACCGGTCGCCTGGTATTGGTCCCAAAAAACGAGCCGTTGCCGCTCTAGGGACGGCATTTTCACAGAATTGTGAATATTGTATTGGTCCTATGACGCAATCAGCATTGAATTCCGGTTTGTCAAAAGACGAAGTCGATACTATTAGTCAATTTGATTATGAGAACATGATGAATGATGATGCATTAATTCTCGAATACTCACGAGTTTTAACTGCCGAACCTGACAAAGTGGATGATCAGCTGCGCATGAAATTAAAAGCGGTTTACAGTGACGAAGAAATTGTCGCCATCACTATGGTGATAGCAATGTACAACTTTACGAGTAGAGTTCTAAAAGGTTTGAATATTGAACCCGATAAGAACGCGGTGGTAAAAGCGAATATTTCAAATAAATCCTAGACGTAATATTTCATCATTCAATTCTCAAGGAGAAAAACTATGCAGCCGAACGCCAAAATTAGGGGGAATGAAACTCCAAAGTATCAACAGATCATTGATGAGTATGGTGAAGATGTTCTTGATCTGATTCTTGTTGTTTATATCAATTTCTATTATTCCGAGTTAGAAATAATGGAGCTTTGCAGTCGCTGGGTTGAGCGCCGTGAAGGATTTACGGAGAAATCATATCTTATAATACAGGCCCATGATGAAGTTATCCATGCCAAGCTATTTAAAGAGGGAGTAGAACGCTTGGGTCTTGACTGGGATTCTATTGATCACAATAAATATCGCATTAGGGATATTGGAGAACGATTCGATAAATTACATATTAGCAACAACCAAATGGAAGTATTGATTGGGCTCAATATGTATGCAGAAGGTGTTTTGGCGTTAGAGGAAATTCATCAACTCTCAGTCACTAAGCCCGATATTTTCTATGAATTTGGGAGAATCTATAACGATGAACAAACTCATTTGAGGTTTGGAGTGGTAGTCGCCAAACGAATGATAGAGGAATCAGAAGAGAACCGAAGAATGGCGCAAGAACACTGTAACTGGTATGAAGACCATCTTAAGAAATATCTCAATGGCGAACTCAGCGATAAAATTCAGCGTGCGATCGCTGCCGGCTTCGTTACAGAAGATTATATTCCTTCTACCAAGCGGCGGTTTATAAAGGTTATGAACGAGTTGGGTTTAGAAACGACCATTTAACAGTGTTGACAGCTATTAGTAACCTCTTATTACTCACAGGTAACAACGTAGAAATCAGGCGAAAATAAAATTGTATGAATTCGCCAAATTTTTCGCTTCACAACAATTTCGGTGGGCGAGATATTCGCTATACGTAAAAAAGAAACATAAACGGCAGTACACAGTATCAAGATACTTTCGCTAGCTTAAAAAAAGATTTGTCTAGAACACGAAATTTTGTTTCGACATTATCTTAAGAATAAGCCGTTAGGCGAAATAAAATCTCAACGCTGTCTGCTTTGATTCGTGCGCCGACTGTCTGTGGCTAATGAGACGTTACAGTTATCATCGTTAGCTTTTTGATTAAAACCTCAAACTTTGGAATGAGACAATGGATAAATTAAAAGTCGCAATGGAGAGAATAGCGCCACTTGCGCAGTCTAAATTAAATGAACACCCTTTTATTAAGAGTATTTTTGAAAGTCGAAACCTTTCTAAGGCACAGTATGCTGGATTTTTGGTTGAGATTTATCATCTAATCAACCAAACCCCCCATTACCTAACTTACGCTTCAACCTTTTGTTGGGAGGATGAGTGGTTGCGTGACTGGTATATGGATTTTGCAATTGACGAACGTGGACATGATAAGTTGTGCCTGAGCGACCTGCGGAAAATGGGGCTAAACGATAAAAAGATGACTGCACCTTTTGCGAAAAATGGCTCACAAGCGATGATTGCGAATAATTTTTTTGTTGCCAGCCGTTGCCCGATCGGTTTAATTGGTTTTGCGATGGCAACTGAGGGAATGGGTTCAGCTATAGCTGCTGACGCCGCTGCGATTATTGAATCGGAATTTGATTTTGGTAGCAATGTCTGCAGTTTTTTAAAAGTGCATGGAGCAGAAGACATCGAACATTTCGAGAGAGTTAAAGAGGCATTTAACCTTTACTCGAAGGAAGATGAAAATTTCGAACTTATTGTTCGTGTCTGGGAGTATACGATCACTAATTATTCCCAGCTTTTCACTGATGCTATGAATAGCCATCTTTTGATAGAAAGTTAGTTGGTAATGGAAGTAACTAGATCGAGTTTCTAAAAATTCTGTAGTCAGCCCTTTGGGATTGGCAGCTGCTTTCTAGTTATTCTTCTCTTGAATAAAATTTGAGTTTGAGTGATTTCAATGGCTAATGTGTTAACCGAAACTATTGTAGAAAATCTGCCAATCACTTCACACACAGCTGAAATCCTAAGTGACGATAGGAAGTGGAGTAGTCTTTCGGCCAGTAAGATAATTGATGCGATGTCTGTAGAGCACAAGGCGACAATATCTTATCGACGTGGAACAAAAAGCATTACCAAAAGCTATGCTGATATCCGTAAAGAAGCTAGTCGCTTAGCGATAGCTATTCGGAACCTAGGGGTGCAGCGTGGTGATGTCATCGCGATACACGGCGAGACTTCTATTGATTGGCTACTACTGGATTTTGCCGCATCAATGCTTGGAGCAACGAGTTTGGCTCTTTATCCCAATGCTCCACTTGCTCGAATACAAAAAATATTGGATGAAATAAGCTGCAAGATCATTTTTACCAATAATACGACTTATGCGGATGCTTTTTACCAAAAAAATCTTACCGTTGGATTATTGGATACTGAGGTTAATCATAAGTTTAAAACGGTTGAAGCTTTAATTACTTCTGTCGATATTGAATGCGCAGGCGATTTTCAATTAGCAATCGACCCTTTAGTCGATATAGCGGCAGATGATGATGAAGTATTTACGATAGTATCAACAAGTGGGACTTTATCAGATCCCAGACTATTTGGTGTTTCAATCGAGCCTCTAATTTTCACCATGAAGCAGTTTGCGGCGATATATTCTATATCGGCTGATGACACCCTATTATTATTTTTACCGTTATCGCATCTACCTCAGCGCATGATTGTATACGGTTGCTTAGTATTAGGTACTCATATTGTTCTCTCAGATACAAAAAATTTCCTAAAGGATGCCAAACATTACGAGCCAACAATTACCGTGACTGTGCCGAGAGTGCTTGAATATATTATGCAAAAGGTTGAACAGAAGATAGCCGCTTTTAACCCGGAGCTTTATTCTCGTTTAGAGAGTCAACCGCAACGGAAAATAGATCATCAAGATGTCAATGTTGAGGTCGGAGAAGAAAGTAATTTTGCTAAAAGTATTTTTGGAAACCATATCAAAACGATTTTTGTCGGCAGTGCGCCCACAGCAACCACACTGATGAGAAAACTGCTCATGTTAGGTTTTCCAATCTATGAAGTATACGGAACTACTGAGCTTGGCATGATAGCCCTTAATATGCCGGGAAAACGCAGAGTCGGATATGCCGGTATGCCCATTCCTTGGGGGCAGGTTACGTTAAATAGCGACAAAGAAATCATGGTAAATACTCAAACCCCTTTTCTTTGGGGCTTTGTAAAACAAGGTAGTATTGTGCGCCATGATTGGCTCTCAGAGCCATTCCCAAGTGGCGATATAGGGGAGATTGAAGATGGATTTATCAGAGTTGTCAGCAGAGTTAAAGATTTTTGTGCATTGGCAAATGGTGAAAAGATATTTGTTAATACGCTTGAAAATAAATTAAATCAACAATTGCCTAGAATTTTGTCGGTTATTATAGGTAATGGCGAAAAACACCTGCGAGCATTATTTTTTAATGAATTGGGTGAAAATATAGATCTAGATCATCTATTACAAATAGTAAATTATTTTAATCAGGAAGTGCATATTTTGGAAAGAATCCGCTATATAGCTATTTGGAACGAAATGCCGAGAATAGAGGATGGTTGTATTACAGATACCCTGAAAATAAGAAGACACAAAATTGAGGAACAATATAAGGACCGATCAGAATGGATACAATTATTTTAATCTAATTTATGTATATTATTTTCGTGTATCCATTAACTTACACTGCACTAGAGTAAATATGAGAGATAAACGTATAGAGATGTTTTCAGTATCTGGAGGCACAATTAAGTACACAATAATAGGAGAAGGTCCGCTATTAATATTGGTATGTACCTTATCAGGATCCTGGGCTGCACAAGTAAGAGAGTTTGCTAATAACTACACGGTTGTTACTTATGATATGCGTGGTTTTGGCGATTCGTTGTCTGAAAATGGCTACCCTTCCAATGAACAGCATGCAGAAGATCTATATCAGCTAATTGAACACCTTGATTTAGGTAGACCCGTTTTAGTGGGCTTATCTCATGGCGGAATTATTTTGCAACACTTTGCGCATCGCTATGACAGGATGGCTTTAGGCTATATATTTGTCGCAACGCTTGCAAAAGCTGTCGGTCAGACTCGCTTACTATTAGAGCTGTTGCAGAGATTTTTAGGACGTGCCGAAGGCGACAATTTTTGGGAAGTATTACGAACCTTTCTTATCTCAGAGAAAAACTATGATCAAGTGATGTCAAAAGAAAAATTACTTCGGCGCCTTATGTTTAATCAGTTTAAGGTGACCTGTTTAGATGATATTTATAGCGGTGCGCTAAAGCATGATTCCACCCCATGGCTGAATACAATCACTTCTCTTTGTTGGGTGATCGGCGGCGAGCATGACATATTATTTCCTAGACAAACAATTGATTTACTGGCACAGGGGTTAAGCCATTCCGAAGTAAAATATATAGATTGCGCTCATCTTCCGCCAGTAGAGTCGCCTAAGACATTCAATCAGTTAGTTCTTGAATTCTGTCAATTAGTACAAAAATAATAGAGACATTTTAAGTCAGTTAATTATGTATAATTTATTTAGCAAACCAGAATATAAGATGATTTGCGGACATAAAATCGCATTTTATCGAAGAGGAATGCCACAGAGGAATGCAACGGTATTTCTTCATGGCTATATGACTTGGTCATTCACTTGGCGCAATGTGCTGCGACACTTAGTGGATAATCATGGTCTTCGAGATACCGATTATGTTTTACTGATTGATCTTCCTGGCCACGGTAACTCAAAAACCATTGCTAAACAAACTCATTGGAATGGACACTACGTTGCGGGTTTATTGGAGGAACTATTTGTCGAATTGGAACTAGATAGTATCAACTTGGTTGGTACACAAATGGGAGGTTCCATTGCCGCTTTTTATCTTTGTGACTTTTCGACGAGAGTTTCTAATGCGGTGATTATGTCAGCCGGCGCACTGGGGGAAGCCAAAAGTAATATGTTGCTGTTTCGGCTTTTACAAAATCCACTGACAGGGCCATTAATCCGTTCTTTAATGAGTCGGACGAAATTTCGTGATAAATGGTTAGCTGCTCATGGATCTCAATATAAGGAAGAGGAAAGTGTTATTGATGATTATTACTCACACTTTAAATCCATGGCGACCTTGATGACGACCGTTGCTCTTGGTGTCAGAAAAAGTTATGGAGTGGACTTTAGCGAACTGGAAGAGCCTCTAAAACAGTGTTCTGTACCTACTCGACTTATTTGGGGCGAGGATGATGATGTGGTTCCAATGGAAGTTGGTGAAAAATTCAGTCAGTGTCTAATTACAAATGAACTCATTAAACTACCTGGAGTGAGCGATTTTCCTCAAGAGGAAGCTCCGGCGTTAGTGGCCAAGCATATCAGTGATTTTTTGTTTATTGATGCTAAAAATTGAATCGGACTCTCAAGGCGCTAAGCGGACCTAACGGACCAATGTTATTAGAAAATAAGAGAAATTGGAGATATTCAAATGGCTCAACGCTATGAAACTTTAGATCAAAAATTAATTAGCTTTATTACAGAACAAAAAATGTTTTTTACCGGCACCGCGGCGTCAACCGGCAGAGTCAATATATCGCCCAAGGGTATGGATACTTTTCGTGTTCTCAATGAGCGTCGTGTTGCCTATTTGGACCATACCGGAAGTGGTAATGAAGCCATGGCACATCTGCGGTTGACGCCGCGCATGACTATTATGTTCTGTAGCTATACCCAGAAGCCTATGATTTTAAGGCTTTTTGGCAAAGCTCGTTCTATACAGCCAATGGATCCGGATTGGGATAATTATATTGCTGAATTCGAACAGCTGCGCGGACAACGTCAAATTGTAGTACTGGATATTGATGTGGTACAGGCTTCCTGTGGGTTTGGCGTACCGCTTTATGAGTTTGTTGAGGAGAGAACGATTTTACGGCAGTGGGCGGATTTAAAAGGTGATGAAGGGCTAAAAGATTATCGTGGTAAAAATAATATCGCGAGTATTGATGGTTTTGCGAGTGCAATATCATCTATTTAACAAAACAATACTTACTTAGAAAACGAGTGTGTAATATCTCGGCATTGTAGTGGTCCAATTTGTGATCTCTAATAGCTTGGCTTGTTTCTCTACAGTGACCGAAAAGAATTGCCGGCACCAAGTCATCATAGTTGGCAGCTGCAAAAAAATCAAAGATGTGCCAAAATCCCTTTGGATCAACACCATACTGGACAATCTCAAAACCCACGGCATCATGTACATGGGCACAAAAAGCGGCCAATCAAATTATAGCGACAGGCATTGACTGAAGCTTTTGCGCAGGGTCAGATGAAGTATCTTGCTAATTAGGAGAAACAATGAACGGCAACATTACTACCAAGTTAATTCCAAGCGAGGATATATTTTCTATCATCCCTTTGCTGCGCGTGCTAAATACCAAGATTCCAGAGCAGACACTTCAGCAGCGCCTTAGTGAAATGGTCGCCCAGGGTTACAAATGTGCAGGCTTGTATGACGATGACAAATTAATCGGTATCTGCGGGTTGTGGATATTGACAAAATACTATGTCGGCAAACACTTCGAGCCAGACAACATGGTCATACTGGCTGAGTATCGTTCAAAGGGACTCGGTAAGCAGCTCATGGCGTGGGTATACGAATATGCCAAATCACAAGACTGCATTGCGAGCGAGCTAAATTGCTACCTCTCAAATGAAAGAGGGCGTACCTTTTGGGAAAAAGAGGATTACAAGATAATTGCGCACCACTATCAAAGGCCGATTGACTCCTAATCATCAATACGGACAGTAAAAAGCGTCACCATCTCTGCCAATTTCCAAAATATTGCAGTGGTGAGTAATGCGACCTAAAAGAGCCCTCGTCATCTTGGCATCGCCGAAGACCTGGACCCACTTGGCAAAGTTGAGGTTGGTGGTAATAATCCAAGATTGTTAAAAAGCGTGCAAAACTTTCCAGAGTCCTGGGGAAAAGAGCGTTGAAAAGTTTCCACCCTTGGTTATTTTTTACTCTTCCACCTCATTAGCCATCTGTACGAAAAAACATCCTTGATCATTACCACCAACCTCAACTTTGCCGAGTGGGTCCAGGTCTTCGGCGATGCCAAGATAACTGTAGTGGTCAAGTTTTTTCGGACACCAAAATAGGTTGTTCATCTGCCATTTTCCGTTCAAAAACATTGGGCGACAGATAGCCCAGTGTGGAATGCAGGCGCTGACTGTTATAGAAGCCAACGATATAGTCTGTTACATCGCGAACTGCTTCTTGGTGATTGGCATAGTCTTGCCGCCAAACGCGCTCCAT
>Ga0208397_100057_pt1 | contig 47922 bp, 47 predicted proteins | sample LakWasMe76_LOW10_2_FD_183904 | JGI IMG/M metagenome (GOLD analysis project Ga0208397, IMG submission 183904) | Freshwater sediment methanotrophic microbial communities from Lake Washington under simulated oxygen tension - Sediment Metagenome... | ecosystem: Environmental > Aquatic > Freshwater >...
TTAAATGTGATCGCTGAAGGAGTAGAGACTGAATCTCAGCGTGCATGTCTCGAAAAGTATGGATGTACATTTTATCAAGGATACTTATTCAGCAAGGCAGTATCGTTAGCTGAGTTTGAAAAAATGGTCAGCAAAACAATTAAAACAACCTAACCTGGAAAGCTATAACAATCACAGCCTGTGGCTTTTACTTTATGAAGATAAGCCACATCTAAGCGTCTACGGAAGCCGCACAAAAGAAAACGGCCCACATTTCTGTGAGCCGTAAAATCTTGGTAGGGTGTGCGGGGATCGAACCCACGACAAACGGATTAAAAGTCCGCTGCTCTACCAGCTGAGCTAACACCCCATTCATTTCTCAAGCAACTTGCATCACTCAGGAAAGGGCGCAATTATGGGGGAAACTCTCAACTTGGTCAACTAGAAAATAGAAAATATTTACATTTATATCGCATTTATTTTTATTGACTATATTAAAAATTTTTTTGTGTTAAAAATTCTCTAAAAAAACGGCTTGAGCTATCAAATTAATGCATACCAGGGAGTTTTCCACCCATTAAACCGCCCATGCTGCGCATCATTTTTGCCATGCCGCCTTTGCTGAACATTTTCATCATTTTCTGCGTTTCTTCAAATTGCTTGAGCAGACGGTTCACTTCCTGCACTTGCACACCAGAGCCATCAGCAATACGTTTTTTACGTGTGGCTTTGATGATTTCAGGCTTACGGCGCTCTGTCGGCGTCATGCTGTTGATGATGCCTTCAATGCGGCGCAAGCTCTTGTCAGCGTCATCCGGATTAACCTTGGCTGCCATGCCTGCTATCTGTGATGGCATTTTATCCATCAGCGCACCCATGCCACCCATTTTGCGCATTTGTGACATTTGCGCTTTAAAGTCATCCAGATCAAAGTTTTTGCCTGACTTCACTTTATCGGCAAGTTTTTGCGCTTCGGCCATGTCGACATTTTTGTGCGCCTGCTCAATCAAACCAAGTACATCGCCCATACCCAATATACGCGATGCCATGCGGTCTGGGTAGAATGGTTCCAGCCCGTCAACTTTTTCACTGACACCGACAAACTTGATTGGTTTACCTGTCACATGGCGCACAGATAATGCCGCACCACCACGCGAGTCGCCATCTAATTTTGTAAGGATTACGCCAGTCAGCGGCAAAGTATCACCAAAGGCTTTGGCAGTATTAATCGCATCCTGCCCCTGCATCGCATCGACCACGAACAAGGTTTCAATCGGGTTCAATTGTGCATGCAGCGCCTTGATTTCCGCCATCATGGCTTCATCAATGCCTAAACGGCCCGCTGTATCGAAAATCACTACATCGTAATAGCCGCGTTTTGCAAAATCCAAGGTTGCGCTGGCAATATCAGCAGGCTTCTGGCTGACGTTGCTGTCAAAACATTCCACATCAAGTTGCTTGGCTAATGTTTTCAATTGTTCAATTGCCGCCGGACGATACACATCGGCACTGGACAACAATACTTTTTTCTTTTGTTCTTTAAGCAGCTTAGCTAATTTTGCAGAAGTAGTGGTTTTACCAGAACCCTGCAAACCTGCCATCAGGATGATAGCCGGTGGTACTGCTGCTAAATTCAGGCCTACATTCGCTTTACCCATCAGGGACGTGAGTTCGTCATTCACGACCTCAATTACAGCCTGACCAGGAGTGAGGCTTTGCAGCACTTCCCTGCCCTGTGCGCGCTGTTTAACAGCGGCGATAAAATCCTTGACCACAGGTAAGGCAACGTCTGCCTCTAGTAGCGCCATACGTACCTCACGCATGGCGTCCGAGATATTTTCTTCAGTTAGACGTGCTTGACCACGTAGATTTTTAATGACGCCTTGCAGGCGTCCAGTTAGGTTTTCTAGCATTTTTCCACTCTTTACATCATTTAAGTTTCAATTTTACATCAAGCTATTATCTTTACCGCACATTTGCGCCATAATTACATCATGCAAAAATTAATCCCCTATCTAGTCGTTGTATTCATCTACTTAGCTGTGGCTGCAGATTTCTGGCGAACGCCAAAACAGTCTGAAAAAAATGCCAATCTAAAACTGCATTCAGCCATGATTGCTTTAGGGCTACTGGTTCATGGCTGGCTCTTGCATCATAGTATTTTTTCTGCTGGATTCAACCTTGGCTTCTATGAATCTGTATCTGCAATACTCTGGCTAACGGTATTAATTTATTGGGTAACAGACCGCGATCATCAATTACACAGCCTGCAAGCTTTTGTATTGCCGCCCGCAGCACTATTTGCCCTGCTACCAGCATTCTTTGTCAGCGATCATTTCTTACTCGATACAGACAACAACCTATTCATCGCACACGTATGGATAGCCATGATTGCCTATAGCCTGTTTACCTTTGCAGCTCTGCACGCTGTATTAATGGCTATCGCTGAACGTAGCCTACACCACAAAAGCACGCTGATCATGCTGCCAAGCTTTCCACCATTAATGATGATGGAAAGTTTGCTGTTTAAAATTATCGGCTTGGGTTTTGCATTGCTGACAATTACATTAATCAGCGGTATGTGGTTCTCTGAAGAAATCTTTCATAAACCATTAGAGTTTAATCATAAAACTATCTTTTCCATAGCAAGTTGGTTTATATATGCAGCATTGCTATTTGGCAGATACCAATATGGATGGCGCGGACTTAAAGCAATCAGGTGGACACTAATTGGCTTTGTGTTACTTCTACTGGCCTACGTAGGCAGCAAATTTGTTTCACAGATTCTACTGGGTAGATAAAACAAAAATGGACTAGTCACACTAGTCCATTTTTGTTAGTGCCAACCTCGTTTTACTTAGCGCAAACTTATCTGTAGCCAGCCATTTTCCTTAGCATATGCTGTCAGCGTTGCGTCAGCGTCCACCGCAACTGGATTAGTCACCAGTTTCATCAGCGGCAAGTCATTGTGTGAATCACTGTAAAAGTAACTGGTTGAATAACCAGCCAAGTGAGTGCCACGCTCTCCCAACCACTGATTAATACGCGTCACCTTACCCTCTTTAAAGCTAGGCACACCGCTCACGCCACCCGTATATTCACCATTCACCATCTCAGGATCGGTGCCAATCAAGTACTCAATGCCATAGGCACTGGCAATCGGCTTGGTAACAAAGCTATTGGTGGCGGTAATCACCACACACAAATCACCCGCCGCTTTATGTTTATTCACCAGATCCTGCGCTTTTTGCGTCATCATCGGACGAATCACTGTTTCCAGATATTTTGCATTCAATTCATCTAAAAACTTCTTAGGATACTCACTCAACGGTTTTAACTGAAATTCCAAAAATGCGTATATATCCAAACAGCCATTTTTATAATCCTGGTAAAACTGATCATTGCGCGCCTGATGTGACTTAGCATCAAGCAAGCCTTCATTGATTAAAAACAAGCTCCAGTTATAGTCGCTGTCACCTGCGAGTAAAGTATTATCCAAGTCAAATAAAGCCAGATTTTGAGTCATGTTAGATTTCTTTTTGTTGAGTTGCTGAGAGTACCAAAAATACACCTACTAAAATAACAGCCAGCGCGATTAATTCCATGCTGGTCACATGTTCACCAGCAAACCACATACCTACTGCAAACGCCACCATCGGGTTTACAAAAGTATTGCTGCTGGCTACTAATGGGCGCACCGCATGCAGCAAATATTGGTAGGCGCTATAAGCCACCAGTGAGCCGAGCACGATTAAAAACAGCATCGCGCTCCATGATTTTGCACTGATTGTTTGCGGCCACGCCTCGCCAGTTACAGCACTTACAATCAGCAGAGCCACGCCACCTGCCAGCATCTGCGCGGCACTTGCCATTAATCCCTGTGGCATCGCCAGATGCTTGCCCCATACCGAGCCGAAAGACCAACTGGCCGCTGCAAAAATCAGCAAAAATGCACTCATGAAATCACCGCTAAAACTGCCGCCGAGGTTAAGCAAAATAATTCCCACCAAACCAATCGCAATGCCCAGCCATTCTCTGGCAACAATCCTATGCCCCCAAATTGAAGAAAAAACCGCCATCCAAATCGGTGCCGTAGCAATCGATAGCGCTGCAACACTGGATGAAACGGTTTGCTGCACATAACACACAGTACCATTCCCTAACGCGGGTAATAACAAACCCACTATCCCGGCACCAATCCACTGCTGCTTATTAGGATTGGGCGCCCCCAAATAACGCATCACTGCATACAAAATAAGGCCTGCTGTTGTAAAACGCACACCAGCCATTAAAAATGGTGGAAAGCTTTCGATGCCAAAACGGATGGCAAGATAGGTTGAACCCCAGATAAAATAGGTGCAAAACAAGGCTGCAACGACCAAAAGGGTTTGCCGGGTTTTAGGCATATTTCGAATGAGTTTCTGAGTTTTAAGTAAAGTTTTAGAGGATTCACTTTTCAAATCCCCCGCGATCCTGCTTTATAAAAAAAGGGGGAGTAATATATTTTAACGTTACTAGCCCTTAGCCCCTTTTAAAAAGGGGCGACGCAAAGCGTGGAGGATTTCCCGCCCATTGCTCTTAAAGCTAAACCTGCGGATGTGCTCTTTCCATTTTAGAGTGCAGTTTATTTAAGCCATTCAAATACGCCTTGGCCGACGCCACCACAATATCAGTATCAGCCCCCTGCCCATTCACAATACGTCCGCCTTTAGAAAGACGCACTGTCACTTCACCCTGCGCATCGGTACCGCTTGTAATGTTGTTCACTGAATAAAGCAACAACTCAGCACCACTACCAACGATTTTTTCAATTGCTTTAAATGCAGCATCTACCGGACCGCCGCCATCGGCTTCGGACTTCTGCTCTGCTCCGTTATCTGAGATGGTAATTAAAGCATGCGGAACCTCACCGGTTTGTGACGCCACTTGCAAATATACCAATTTGTAATTCTCTGTAGCTTCTGAAACAAACTCATCGCTAACCAAAGCTTGCAAATCCTCATCAAAAATCTCGGATTTTTTATCTGCCAAATCTTTAAAGCGCGCAAAAGCTGCATTCAACAAATCTTCAGTTTCGAGCTCAATACCCAACTCTTTCAAACGAGTTCTAAACGCATTACGACCGGACAATTTGCCCAAGGTCAATTTATTGGCATTCCAGCCTACATCTTCAGCGCGCATAATTTCGTAAGTTTCACGATGCTTCAATACGCCATCCTGATGAATGCCAGACTCATGTGCAAACGCATTGGCACCGACAATCGCCTTGTTCGGCTGTACTGGGTAACCGGTAATAGAAGAAACCAACTTACTGGCTGGCACAATTTGCGTAGTATCAATGCTTGTAGTCAAGTTAAAGATGTCACTACGGGTTTTAATCGCCATCACGACCTCTTCCAAGCTTGCATTACCGGCACGCTCGCCCAAACCGTTAATGGTACATTCCACCTGACGCGCGCCGCCCATCACCGCAGCTAATGAATTGGCTACCGCCATACCCAAATCGTTATGGCAATGTGTGGACCATACTACTTTATCGCTATTCGGTACGCGTGCAATCAAATCGCGCATACGCTCACCCCAAGGTGCTGGAATTGAATAGCCCACGGTATCCGGCACGTTAATGGTTTTTGCGCCGGCTTTGATGACTTCATCAAATATGCGCACCAAAAAGTCCATATCAGAACGCACTGCATCTTCCGCAGAGAATTCTACATCATCGGTATATTCCAGCGCCCATTTAACAGCCTGCACCGCACGTGCTACCACCTGATCTTCAGTCATGCGGAGTTTGTTTTCCATGTGGATTTTGCTGGTGGCAATAAAGGTGTGAATGCGGCCTTTTGCTGCCGGCTTGATTGCCTCACCAGCTCGGCGCACATCGTTTTCACTGGCACGCGCAAGTGAACAGACTGTTGAATTTTTTATTATTTTTGCAATTTCATAAATCGCATCAAAATCACCAGGACTTGCTGCCGCGAAGCCGGCTTCAATCACATTCACGCCCAACTTTTCAAGCTGACGTGCAATGCGGATTTTTTCTTCCTTGGTCATTGCTGCGCCAGGGCTCTGCTCGCCGTCACGCAATGTGGTATCAAAAATAATAATCTGGTCTTGTTTTTTACTGGTTGGTTTCATGCTGGTTTGGTTCATATACGGTTACCTAACTTTTTATTCAGTTTTCAGCTAAATATTTCGTCGAATAATTCAGCTCAGAATTGCACCTGGTTACAAATATCAGGGTTTAAACACCAAGGTTCAAACATCAGGTGCAACACGCTTTAATACTAGAGGGGGGTGGGGTATGGTCTGCGCACTAGCGCAGTAACGCACGCAAGCGTAACGCAAACGTTTTGCGTAAAACAAAAGCACTGGTAGCCAAGCTAAGTGCGAAAGAAATATAGAAGATGTGTGAATTCAACATAGTGAATAGAAATATAATGTTTTTAAGCCACTTACGCAAGTGTTTAACTATTTGAATTTATTTATCATAGCGATAAACAAATTGGCGATAAATAAATTCAAAGTTATCCCGTTATGATTGTTTGCCTGGCTTGAGCTTCCCACGTAGCCACATTACATACCCGGAAAGCGCATACACCACCATGACCAGAAACAGCACTTCTGGCGGACTGTAGGAAATCAGCACCAATGCCAGCACTACACCCAGAATCACAAAAAATGGCACGCTGGCTTTTAAATTAATATCCTTGCCGCTGTAATATCGTAAATCGCTCACCATAGAAGCGCCGGCAAATACGGTAAGACTCCACGCCATCCATTTCCACTTCAGCACTCCAAAGAACACGTCACGGCCGCTCACGCCATATTCATATGACACCCACACAAAACCTGCCAGCAGCGCAGCAGCAGCCGGGCTAGGTAAACCCTGGAAATAACGTTTATCCTGATGCTCGTCATCCAGCTTGGTATTGAAACGAGCCAGACGCAATGCAGCACAAGCACAATAGATAAAGGCAGCAATCCAGCCCAGCTTACCCAGAGGCTTTAATGCCCACACATAAAGAATCAGTGCCGGCGCCACACCAAAGGAAACCATATCCGACAAGCTGTCATACTCAGCACCAAAGGCACTTTGCGTATTGGTCATCCGTGCAACACGGCCATCCAACCCATCCATCACCATGGCAATAAAAATAGCAATTGAAGCGAGCTCAAAGTTACCGTTCATGGCCTGCACAATGGCATAAAAACCCGCGAATAAAGCTGCTGAAGTAAACAAGTTCGGCAGTAAATAAATACCACGTGAACGCAGCGAAGGCATATCAGAATTACGGCGAGATAGTTTTTGTTTAGGTTCAATCATGGCAATACCATAAAGTTGGATACGCTAAGTATAAATCATGAATAATCATGTCGTGAAGAAATAAGCAATGCGACTATAAAAAAGCTGGCGTTAACGCCAGCTTTTTTATACATTGAAATTCACATTGAAATTATTACAGCCAGTTAATTGGTGGCCGGGGCCGGTTCTGCAACAAATATCTCTACACGACGATTTTTAGCTCTGTTTACCGCACTATCATTTGCTACCAATGGCTCACGTGAACCTCTGCCATCTATAGCGACACGGCTAATAGGAACCCCTCTAGCCACCAGATAATCCCGAGTACTTGCAGCGCGGTTCAATGACAAGGGGTTGTTAATCGCATCAGTTCCTGAGCTATCTGTATGTCCAATGATAGTGACTGTAGAAACAGGGTTGCTTAACAAGCCTTTAGCAAAGGTATCCAGGATAGGCCTGAAATTTGACTTAATGTCCGCACGGTTAACATCGAATGAAATATCACTAGGAATATCCAGCTTGAGGCGGTTATCTGGAGTTTGCGTAACGGCAACACCGGTACCCACAGTTGCCTGCTCCATTTGCGCTTTTTGCTCCTGCATGCGTTTGGACCACACATTACCAGCTATACCACCAGCCGCACCGCCTACTACTGCACCAATTGCAGCGCCTTTACCTCCCCCCGTCACAGCACCAATTACCGCACCGGCACCGGCGCCAATCGCTGCGCCTTTAGTAGTGTCCTTTTGCGTCTCTGTCATATTAGCGCAGCCTGCAAACAGGAAAGCCGCTGCAATAGAACTCACGATAATTTTCTTGTTCATATCATTCTCCTAACAATCAACACACGCTTTTACAGAAATATAAAAGCCAAGTACCTGAATAACGTTATTGATAGGCAAAAGTTAACATACATTGCCATAAGAACCTAACTAATGCTCCGTGCCAAGGCACTCCTTAACAAAACAAGTCCTTTCAGCAAGCCACAAAATGACTGGATCAAGCAGGATTATGATAGTATCGCGACTTCAAATATTAATGCTTCACCATGCAATTTACCTTACACAAACAAGATGGCCTCGCCCGCCGCGGCACTTTAAATTTAGCGCATGGCATCGTTGAAACCCCTGCGTTTATGCCTGTTGGTACTTATGGCACTGTCAAGGCAATGTCGCCATTGGAACTGAATGAAATCAATGCGCATATCGTACTGGGCAACACATTCCATTTATGGTTACGCCCAGGGCTGGATGTCATTGCAGCACATGGCGGCCTGCACAAATTCATGGGCTGGGATAAGCCGATACTCACCGACTCAGGCGGCTTTCAGGTGTGGAGTCTAGGTGATTTACGCAAGATTTCAGAAGAAGGCGTTAAGTTTCGCTCACCTATCAATGGAGATTCCTGCTTCCTCACGCCAGAAGAATCCATGCGCATTCAGCGCGTATTAAATTCAGACATCGTAATGATTTTTGATGAATGTACACCCTACCCTGCAACACACAACGAAGCCAATGACTCCATGCAACTCTCCCTGAGATGGGCAAAGCGCAGCAAACAGGCGCACGAAGGCAATCCGAATGCACTATTTGGTATTATTCAGGGTGGCATGTATGAAGATCTACGCGACGTCTCGCGTAGCGGTCTGGAAGAAATCGGGTTCGATGGCTACGCTATCGGCGGCTTATCTGTAGGCGAGCCTAAAGAAGACATGCTGCGAATTCTGGCGCACACCGCACCTAAAATGCCACAGGACAAACCACGCTACCTGATGGGCGTTGGCACACCTGAAGATCTGGTTGCTGCAGTGTCACAAGGCGTTGATATGTTTGACTGCGTGATGCCAACCCGTAACGCACGTAATGGCTGGTTATTTACGCAGTATGGTGATGTAAAAATCAAAAACGCCACTTACAAGAATGACACCAAACCTCTGGATGCCGACTGCACTTGTTACACCTGCCAGAATTTCACACGCTCGTATTTGCACCACTTACATAGAATCGGTGAGATTTTAGGTTCGCGCCTGAATACCATACACAACCTGCACTATTACCAGCAACTGATGGCTGGCATGCGCAGTGCGATTGAAGCAGGCACATTTGAGAAATTCAAGCTGGAATTTTCCGCAAAACGTAACAGTGCTGCATAAGCGGCTCGCTAATTTTCACTATCCTGCAATCAACTTTAACTATGTGCTAGAATTTGAAGCTAATTTTCACCCAAGTTTTTCGTTTAATTTAAGAGAGTAATATCGTGTTCATTTCAAATGCATATGCTGCAAGCGCAACATCAACTGATTTCGCAAGCTTTTTACCGCTGATCGTCATTTTTGTTTTGTTCTTTTTTATGATCATTCGCCCGCAAATGAAACAGGCGAAAGAGCAACGCAACATGATCGCCGCCCTGCAAAAAGGTGATGAAGTAGTCACTAGCGGTGGTATTGTCGGCAAGGTAAGTAAAGTAACTGATGCTTTTGTAGTTCTGGAAATCGCTGCAGAAACTGAAATTACTGTACAAAAACATGCTATACAAAGCGCATTGCCAAAAGGCACTATTAAAAGCATCTAAAAATACTATATAAAATACAGTCGGCTAAATTTATGCAATTAAATTTAGCCGTAGTTATTTAGAATCCGTCTTAAATTGTAAAGAATTGACTAGAGCCAGACTATGAACCGCTACCCAATGTGGAAAAACATTTTTATTGCCATCGTTATTTTGATTGGCTTTATCTACACAATTCCAAACTTCTTTGGCGAATCTCCAGCGGTACAAATTACCCCTGCCAAAAACAGCACCAAACTTGATCCGGCCTTATTGGGTCAGGTAGAAGAAATTTTCAAAAAAGAAAATATCCAATATGACGGTATCTATCTAGATGCACGTGGTGTGAAGGCACGCTTTGCCAATACCGACACGCAAATCAAAGCTAAAGACATTCTGCAAACTAATTTAGGTAACGATTACACCGTAGCGCTGAACTTGCTATCACGCTCGCCAGACTGGCTGCGTAGCCTGGGCGCCAAACCGATGTACCTGGGCCTGGATTTACGTGGCGGCGTACACTTCTTGCTGCAAGTTGATATGAAAGCTGCTTTAGATAAAGCTGCCGAGCGTTTCATTGGAGACTTCAGAACCGCATTACGTAAAGAGCGCATTTCATACGCGGGCGTTAGCCGTGAAGGCCAGACGGTGCAAATCCGTTTTACCGATGCAGCGCAGCTTGAAAAAGCCCAGAAAATGCTCAACAAAGAATATCCGAATTTAACCCTTAATGATTCAACCAATGGCGAGTACAAAGTGTTAACCGCCTCTTTGAATGCAGTTGAACAAAAACGTATTCAGGACTTTGCATTAAAACAAAACATCCAAACCCTGCACAATCGTATTAACGAACTGGGGGTAGCTGAACCCATTATTCAACAACAAGGTGCTGACCGCGTAGTAGTACAACTGCCTGGTGTTCAGGACACTGCCAAAGCCAAAGAAATTCTGGGCCGTACTGCAACCTTGGAAATACGCTTGGTTGATGAAGATAAATCAGACCCACTAACACTGGAAAATGCCGAAAAAGGACAAGCTCCGGTAGGCGATGAAGCATTTAAAGACCGCGAGGGTCGTCCAATTCTCGTGAAAAAGAACGTAGTCCTGACCGGGGATTACATCACTGATGCCGGCCCTGGCGTTAATAGTCAAACTGGCCAGTCTGTTGTTAACGTAACACTGGATGGCCGCGGCGCCCGAGTGTTTCAACAGGTTACGCGTGACAACGTAGGTAAACGTATGGCGATATTGCTGATTGAAAAAGGCAATACAGAAGTTATTACTGCTCCTGTAATTAACGAAGAGATTGGCGGTGGTCGCGTACAGATTTCCGGCATGGCAAATACGCAGGAAGCTACTGACATTTCATTGCTGCTACGTGCCGGCGCACTGGCTGCACCTATGGACATTATTGAAGAGCGTACTGTAGGCCCAAGCATGGGACAGGATAATATTAATCGTGGTGTTCACTCTACGCTTTGGGGCTTTGCTGCTATCGCGGTCATGATGGCTATTTATTATGTAGCATTCGGCACAGTGTCTGTAGTAGCGCTTGCAATCAACCTACTACTACTGGTTGCGATTCTATCTATGCTACAGGCTACACTCACCCTGCCAGGTCTGGCCGCGATTGCACTGGCACTCGGCATGGCGATTGATGCCAACGTGCTGATTAACGAGCGTGTACGCGAAGAGTTACGCAGTGGCAACACGCCACAGGCAAGTATTCACGCTGGTTATGACCGCGCCTTCGATACAATTTTAGACTCCAACATCACTACCATGATTGCAGGTTTAGCATTATTCATGTTTGGGACTGGCCCTATCAAAGGCTTTGCGGTTGTTCACGTGCTGGGGATTTTAACCTCCATGTTCAGTGCAGTTGTTGTTTCACGCGCGATTGTGAACGCCATCTATGGCTACCGTCGTAAATTGACCAAAATCTCAATCGGCCAGATTTATAAAGCCTAAACTTAATTTTAAGAACAGCAGAATTATCAGTACACCAAATTTTAAGAACACCAGAGTATAAATTATGGAATTATTCAGAATCAAAAATGACATCCCGTTTATGAGTTATGGCCGCATCACCACAACCATCTCATTGGTGACATTCATCTTGGCGGTTTTCTTTTTAGCTACACGCGGCTTGAATTTCGGGGTGGACTTTACCGGTGGTACCGTCATGGAAGTCAGCTACCCGCAAGCTGCAAATCTGGAAAGCATACGTAAAGCCGTTGATAGCATAGGTTTAAAAGAAGCCACAGTGCAGAACTTCGGTTCCAGCCGCGATGTGCTGATCCGCCTGCCGGTAAAGCCTGAACTGTCAGTATCTCAATTATCAGAGCAAGTAAAGAAAGCACTAGTCAACGCTGATGCAAGTGCCGAAGTACGCCGTGTTGAATCAGTAGGCGCACAGGTTGGTGACGAACTTTACGAAAACGGTGGTTTGGCACTGTTTTTTGTGTGTGTGGGCATTGTGCTTTACCTGTGGCTACGCTTTGAATGGCGTTTTGCGGTTGCAGCCATTATCGCCAACATGCATGACGTGGTGATTATTCTTGGCTTCTTTGCATTCTTCCAGTGGGAATTCAACCTGACCGTACTGGCTGCCGTGCTGGCTGTGCTAGGCTACTCTGTGAATGAATCAGTAGTGGTGTTCGACCGGGTGCGTGAAAACTTCCGCAAGATGCGCAAGGCCAGCGTGACACAAGTGATTGATAACGCCATCACCCGCACCATGTCCCGCACCATCATTACCCATATGATGACGCAAACCATGGTAGGTTCGATGTTGCTGTTCGGCGGCGAAGTGCTGCATAACTTCGCGCTTGCACTCACCATTGGTATTTTGTTTGGTATCTATTCTTCAGTATTGGTTGCAAGCCCTATCGCTATGTGGCTGGGCGTTAATCGTGCCAATCTGATTGGTGATGTTGAGAAAAAAGAAGGCGAAAAAAAGGAAAAGGTGATTGAACCTGACCCTTCAGAGTTCGCCTAAACCTTAATATTTATAAATACTTACTGTGTCTGATAATTGCGTGACACAGTAAGTGCGTCACCGTGCTTGCCTACACCACACTTGCCTAGTATCGCCCCTCACGTATAAACTCACTACTTCACTAACATCATAAACGCACCCCTTGGATAATATTCCTATTTCATGGCAATTAGGCGGCCTCGCTTTATTGCTGCTTATATCCGGCTTTTTCTCAATAGCCGAGACCAGCCTGATGTCGTTAAACCGTTATCGACTCAGACATCTAGTGAAAGAAGGGCACCGTGGCGCACGTCTTGCCAGTGCCTTGCTTGCAAAAACCGATAAATTACTTGGCGTCATATTGCTGTGCAATAACTTCGCCAATGCTGCTTCCGCCACGCTGGTCACTGTCATTACGGTGGAGTTATTCGGCGAGGGTGAATGGGTACTGATGATTGGCACATTGGCTGTTACTTTTGCCATTCTGGTGTTCAGCGAAATCTCACCTAAAGTAATCGCCGCTGCTTATCCGGAAAAACTAGGAATCTTTTGTAGTTACATACTCTACCCACTGCTAAAAGTCCTATATCCGGCAGTATGGTTCATTAACCTGTTTGTAGGCGCTCTGCTGCGCCTGCTGCGGGTAAGAGTAAATTTTGAAGAATCAACACAATCACTGACGATGGATGAGCTGCGCAGCATTGTCACTGATGCCGGGCACTTTATGCCACAGAAACATCGTACTATTCTGCTCAACCTGTTTGAGCTGGAAAAAATCACTGTTGATGATGTAATGACCGCACACACCATGGTAGAAAGTATTAACTTTGATCTACCGATTGAAGATATCTTGCAGCACATATCCAACAGCCTCCATACACGCCTGCCCGTTCGCCAGGGCGAGCATGAGGAAATTGTCGGCATACTGCATGTACGCAGGGTAATTGGCCAGCTACGCGAGCATTTGCATGGTAATGAGCTGGATAAAGATGCCTTGCTCGCAATTATTTCCGAGCCATATTTTATACCTTCCGGGACACCGCTTTTCACACAGATTCAACAATTTCAGGAAAATCAGGAACGTGTAGCCTTGGTGGTAGATGAATACGGCGAATTTAAAGGCATGGTGACACTGGAAGATATTCTGGAAGAAGTCATAGGTGATTTCACCACGCAATCACCATCACGCACCGGCAGCTTCCATCAGGAAGAAGATGGCGGCTGGTTTGTGGATGGCAGTAGTTCACTTCGCGACCTTAACAAAAAACTGAATCTCAAACTACCATTGAATGGCCCGCGCACACTTAACGGGCTGATACTTGAACATTTTGAAGACATCCCTGAACCTAATACCAGCTTTAAAATTGGGACTCACCATCTTGAGATTGTGCAAACACAAGACAGAATCGTAAAAAGCGTTAAGATATTCCCTTAAAGCTATTACATAGCACAGCAATTACCCGCCCCTATTAGACAGTAAATTGAACTTGAATTTTTTACTGTTTAGCTCAAAATAGATTCAACTCATTAAAATAAAATTATGGCGAATCCTGCACACGATACTAATACCGTACTTAAGCCAGAGGTTGCAAAACCAAAATTGCCCCCCATGTATAAAGTACTGTTGTTGAATGACGATTACACACCCATGGAGTTTGTAGTTGAGACTATCGAACGCTTTTTTAATAAAAGCCGTGAACAAGCAACACAAATTATGCTCAAAGTGCATACTGAGGGCGTTGGCGTCTGCGGAATATACCCGCAAGACATTGCAGAAACCAAAATGAGTCAGGTAATGAACCATGCAAGGGAAGCGCAACATCCTTTACAGTGCATAATCGAAATAGCATGAATATCAGAGAAAGTCAGGTACTAGTATGATAGCGCAAGAGTTAGAAGTAAGTTTACACATGGCCTTTATGGATGCCAGGCAAAAGCGCCATGAGCTCATTACGGTTGAACATTTGCTGCTTGCCATGATAGACAACCCGACCGCAGCTGAAGTACTGCGCGCATGCGGTGCCAGGCTGGAAGTATTGCGCACCGAACTCAATCAATACATTGAAGAACATACTCCTACCGTTATCGGGCAGGATGAAGTTGATACACAGCCAACCCTGGGGTTTCAGCGCGTAATCCAGCGCGCCATGCTGCATGTACAGTCATCAGGTAAAAAAGAAGTTACCGGCGCCAATATTCTGGTTGCCATTTATGGTGAAAAAGATTCACATGCCGTATTCTTTTTACACCAGCAAGGCATCACGCGTTTAGACATCGTTAACTTTATTTCTCATGGCGTTTCAAAAGTTGGTGAAATAGCAAAACCAGAGGGCGGAGATCAGGAAACCGATGCTGAAGCTGCGCCAAATGGCGCATTGGAAAACTACACTATCAATCTAAATGCACAAGTTGCTGCCGGCAAGATCGACCCATTAATTGGTCGAGCCTCTGAACTGGAGCGAGTGGTGCAGACATTGTGCCGGCGCCGTAAAAACAACCCGCTGTTGGTGGGTGAAGCCGGCGTTGGCAAAACTGCAATTGCAGAAGGTCTGGCGCGCCGCATTGTTGAAAAAGACATTCCGGATGTACTTGCCAATGCCGTAGTTTACTCACTTGACATGGGCGCACTGCTCGCCGGCACCAAATACCGTGGTGACTTTGAACAACGCCTGAAAGCAGTCATGAAACAGCTGGAAGAAAAACCGGAATCCATCCTGTTTATTGATGAGATCCATACTTTGATTGGCGCAGGCTCTGCCAGTGGCGGTACTCTGGATGCCAGTAACTTATTAAAACCAGCACTCTCAAACGGCACGCTCAAGTGCATAGGCGCTACGACTTATCAGGAATATCGCGGCATCTTTGAGAAAGATCACGCACTGTCACGCCGCTTCCAGAAAATTGATGTGGCTGAGCCCAGCGTTGCCGAAACGATAGAAATTCTTAAAGGCCTCAAATCACGCTTTGAAACACACCATAGCGTGAAATATACAGCCAGCGCGCTTTCTACAGCTGCTGAGCTATCAGCCAAATACATCAACGACCGTCACCTGCCGGATAAGGCAATTGACGTGATTGATGAAGCCGGTGCCGCACAGCGCATCTTGCCAAAATCCAAACAGAAAAAGGTGATTGGCAATAAAGAGATTGAAGACATTATTGCCAAAATTGCGCGCATACCACCAAAAAATATATCCACCGATGACCGCAATGCACTCAAGACACTGGAACGTGACTTGAAAGCGGTTGTGTTTGGTCAGGATAATGCAATTGAAGCGCTATCGTCCGCAGTAAAAATGGCACGTAGCGGCTTGGGCCAAAATAACAAACCGATTGGCAGCTTCCTGTTTAGCGGCCCGACAGGCGTTGGTAAAACTGAAGTTGCCAAGCAATTAGCCTACATCATGGGCATTGAACTGATTCGTTTTGACATGAGCGAATACATGGAACGCCATGCAGTATCACGTTTAATTGGCGCGCCTCCAGGCTATGTAGGCTTCGAACAGGGCGGTTTAATGACCGAAGCCATCACCAAACACCCATACTGCGTATTGCTGCTGGATGAAATTGAAAAAGCGCATCCGGACATTTTCAATATTCTGCTGCAAGTGATGGACAATGGTACGCTGACTGACAATAACGGCCGTAAAGCTGATTTCAGAAATGTAACCATTATCATGACCACTAATGCCGGTGCTGAAAGCTTATCCAAATCCAGCATGGGCTTTACTAATTCAAAACAGGCCGGCGATGAGCAAGCGGATATCAAACGCCTATTCTCGCCCGAGTTCCGTAACCGTCTGGATGCAATCGTATCATTCACTGCACTATCAGCAGACATCATCATTCGCGTCGTGGATAAATTCCTGATCCAGCTAGAAGACCAGTTACATGAGAAAAAGGTAGAAGCCACCTTCTCAGACAAACTTAAAGTCTATCTAGGCAAAAAAGGCTTTGACCCAACAATGGGTGCGCGTCCGATGGCAAGATTGATACAGGACACTATCCGCAAGGCACTGGCTGACGAGTTACTGTTTGGCAGGTTAGCCAGCGGCGGTAGCGTGCATGTTGATATTGATGATAAAGATGAAGTGAAACTTATATTTGAATCAAATAAAGCTAATGAAGATATTGGTGCTGCTACCGCTGTAGGATAGCTGTTCGTTGAATTTTCCCTAAAGACGTGTAGTTAATCAGCGCCGAGTTTTACTCATTCTATATAACGGACAACATGCCTATGGTCATAGTAAGCGCATCTACCTTTCAGGTACCAATTGAGATCTGCGCCACCCTCGCCTTTGCGCTTTCTGGTTTGATTGCAGGAGCCAGAAAAAAGCTGGATGCGTTCGGGGTATTCGTGGTCACCGGCGTTGCTGCCTTCGGTGGCGGTACTTTAAGAGATGTACTGCTTGATAGGCGCCCATTCTTTTGGGTAGATCACTCACACTGGATATGGCTGATGCTTTTTTTATGCCTGTTTGCGATGATTTTTATGCGCAACCGGCACATCCAGCTTACCGAACGCGCTATCCAGATTCCAGATGCACTGGGCTTGGGACTTTACACAGCACTGGGCACTCAAATTGCACTGCAACTGCAAATGCCGGTAATCATTTGTGCATTGATGGGGGTCATGACTGCGGTATTCGGCGGCGTACTGCGAGATATTCTTTGCAATGAAATCCCCAAAGCATTCAACGACCACCAGCCTTATGCTGTAATCGCATTCATTGGTAGCCTATTGGTCGTCACATTAAACCAATTAAACTTACCACTATGGTTATGTATTTTTCTACCTGCGGGCTTAATTTTCATTTTCAGAATAATGGCAATCTATCTGGCGTGGCGCTTACCCAGCTGGAAAATGGAGTCTGATTAGAAAGTTTATCTCTGGTTCTGCACGCTATACAGAAATTTATAAATATCTACTGAATGCTAAACCATCTACCTGTCTAGATTGACACCCAATTAAATTAACATCACTCGGCTTGTTCAGTTTCAGCATATTAATATGCTTTCGTTTTTTATATGGATATATATTTATATTAAATAAGTTGAGGATTTAATCATGACACGCTTAAAAATATCTGACTCTAACAGCTGATTTAACCAGATTTTAAGCTTTATATATCCTGTTGAATCAAACCAGCTATTATCGACCGCAGCAAATTGGCGAATAAACGGAAAGATTGCGACATCTGCCACACTGAGTTTATTACCCAGCAGGAATTCTGTTTGGCTCAAGTGCCGTTCAAGTTTAATGAGAAACTGTTCACACTGACTTCGATAAGTCTCAGCAGGTTGCTCCGGAAAACGAATTGCATATTTATAACGATCCAGACTCTGTTTGAATGAACCATCGTTCTCAGCAATCAGATCCATCGCTTGCGCAAGATTCACTGCCAACCAATCATTGACATCATGCTGCTGCAAAGCCCAGTGCATAACATCCAGACTTTGGTCTATCACTGTGCCATCAGATAATACCAACACCGGTACCGTACCTTTTGGTGATACTTGCAGCATGTGCGCAGGTTTATCATTTAACGATACCTCACGGATTTCAACTTCGATACCGGCATAGCTAAGTGCCATACGCGCCCGCATCGCATAGGGGCAACGGCGATATGAATATAGTATTGGCAGCGGCATCTTTAAAACAAGTAAGCGCTTGCTAACCTAGTGATCTGCAAACATCACGTATCAGCTGGGGTCCTTTATAGATCAGGCCACTGTATACCTGCACCAGACTTGCGCCAGCCGCTATTTTCTCAACAGCATCTGCGCCAGAAAGAATACCGCCAACACCAATAATTGGCACTGCACCTTGTAGACGTTGCGATAACTGCTGAACCACCAGCGTAGACTTTTCGCGAACCGGTGCGCCGGATAAACCGCCGGTTTCGTCAGCATTCGTCAACCCATGAACCATATCTCTGGCTAGCGTGGTATTGGTTGCAATGACTGCATCAATTTTATGCACTACAAGCAAATCCGCAATTTCATTGACTTGCTCATGCTCAAGATCAGGTGCAATCTTTAATGCTATCGGCACATAGCGCCCATGAGCCTCAGCCAGTTTAAGCTGCTCTTGTTTGAGCGTTGCCAGCAATTGAGATAATGCCTCTTTTTCCTGCAAGGCGCGTAAATTCTTGGTATTGGGTGATGATATGTTCACCGTGATATAGCTGGCAAACGCATACACTTTACGCATGCAGATCAAATAATCATCTACCGCCTTTTCATTCGGCGTGTCAAAGTTCTTACCGATATTAATACCCAAGATACCCTTATAATCAGCGGCCTTCACATTCTCAATCAGATTATCCACACCCAGATTATTAAAACCAAAACGGTTTATTATGCCCTGCGCCTCCGCCACCCTGAACAGTCTGGGCTTGGGATTACCCGGCTGTGGGCGCGGCGTTACTGTACCTACCTCAATAAAACCAAAACCTAGCGCTGCCATACCGTCAATCACTACCCCGTTTTTATCCAGGCCAGCGGCAAGACCAACCGCATTAGGAAAAGTAATCCCCATTACCTGCCGTGGTTGGCAGACAGGCACGACAGGTAATAATTTAAGCAGTCTCGATTTTTGAGCGTATTTCAGGCTTTTTAAGGTTAAATCGTGTGCTGTTTCTGCATCGATCTGGAATAGCAAAGGCTTTAATAATGAGTATGTATTCATAACGTGATTTTACTTTAAAAACATAAAGTGATGATGCCTACAAATCATCAACAATAAACACTGCTGAAAATTATTGACCTAGCATTCGATTCAATGCGCTACACGGTGGTCACCTACACATAGCAGTGGCATAATGTTTGTATAATTAACCAGCAAAATTATCATGGCAAAAAATCAGGCATTACAAATATTAGGTGGCATTACTCCTGCACAATTTCTTGGCGAGTACTGGCACAAAAAACCCTTGTTAATTAAAAATGCCATTCCGAATTTTCATGGCTTATTAAGCCCGGAAGAGCTGGCTGGCTTGGCATGTGAGGATGAAGTTCAGTCACGTATCGTTGAAGAAATCAATGGTGTATGGTCTGCCAGCCACGGCCCGTTTAGTGATGCTGATTTTGCCAATTTACCAGAGCAGCCAGACCCTGCACACCGCTGGACCTTGCTGGTACAGAGTGTTAACCACTACTTGCCTGAAGCCGGCGAGTTATTGCAGCAGTTTGACTTTATTCCACATGCAAGGCTCGATGATTTGATGGTGAGTTATGCGCCGGATGGCGGCGGCGTGGGGCCGCATTTTGATAGTTATGATGTATTCCTGCTACAAGGACAAGGCAAGCGCCTATGGCGCATCAGCGAGCAGACAGACCTTAGTTTAGTTGAGGGAGCACCGTTACGTATCCTGAAAAACTTTAACACTGCGCAGGAATGGCTGGTGGAAGCAGGGGACTTGCTCTACCTGCCGCCACACCTTGCGCACTGGGGCATTGCAGTAAGTGACGGCAACGTGGATTGCATGACCTACTCAATCGGTTTTCGCGCGCCTAAAAACCAGGAGCTAGCCACAGAATTTCTCGGCTATATGCAAGACAAGTTAAATCAAGAAGCAATCACCATTACAGGCATGTATCAGGATGCGGATCTAACCTTGCAGGAACATGCAGCTGAAATCAGCCAGAATATGGTCAATAAAGTCTCTGAAATATTGAAAAATATCCAGTGGTCAAATGATGTTGTTGCTGACTTTCTAGGCACCTACCTTTCAGAACCCAAGTCAGACGTAGTGTTTGATCCCAATAAAAAGATCAGCCTGAACAGTTTTAATAAAAAGCTTGTGCAACATGGCATCGCACTTGACCTGAAAAGTCAGATGTTATTTACAGGCAATACTTTTTATTTGAATGGTGAAGCGGTCATATTTACTGGTAAATCTGCAAATACGCTCATAAAACTGGCTGACCAGCGCCAGCTTGATACTGATAATCTAATCCGGCACACACCAATAAACGAGGAATTATTGCAACAGTTATACGACTGGTATCTGGCAGGGTTCCTTAATTTTATTAACGACTAGGCTTTACAACGACCACAATGAAAAACAATGCTGTCCTGATTCCAGACACAATCATAATGGGTGAGCAGCTTTACAGCGAAGCAATTAGCCTCATTCTGGCAACTGCGCAGCACGAGTTGTTAATATTTGATCAGGATCTGAGTCATGGAGATTTTTCCAGTCTGGAAAAATACGATTTGCTTTACCAGTTTTTAAGTAAAAATGTCGCCAGTCAATTAAAAATTATTCTGCAGGATGCCTGGTACTTTCAGAGCAAATGTCCACGACTATCAAATTTATTAGAGATATACGGGCATAAAATGAGCGTGCATGTCGCCGACACGTCCATGAAGCAATTTAAAGATTGTTTCATACTGGCTGATGGCAAAAATTATATCAAACGTATCCACATTGATCAGGCACGCTTTAAATATGCCCTAAACGACAATGTAAGCGCGGAAGTGCTAACTAATCGATTTATGGAACTAGCAGAAGCGATTCAGGATATAGTCCCTGCAAAGCCGCTTGGTCTATGATTAACAAACCTAAAATTCAACATTATCTGACCCTGGTAATCTATCTGTGCCTGACTTTACAAGCTGTTGCAGCCAGTGAATTTAAAATCATCCCCCTACAGCACCGCTTTGCAGAGGAAATTCTGCCGGCAATCAAACCTCTTGTCGGTGTAAATGGCACGGCAACTACCATGCAGAACAATCTGATTATCCGCACTAGTCCAGAAAACATGGCTGAAATTGAGAAAGTCATCAACACCCTGGATACAACACGCCAAAACCTAAAAATCACCGTAAGCCGCAATAAGAGTAGTCTCACAGAGCAAAACAGTGCCGAAATAAGCGCGCGAAAACGTATAGGCAATGTTGCGATTGAGACAGGTAAAATGCACAATATCGTTAGAAATGGCGCCGCATTGGATATTAAAAACCATCAGAGCAAAAGCCAGATCAGTAACAGTCAGTTCATACAAGTGTTGGACGGTGAACAAGCCTTTATCAGTGTAGGACAATCTATTCCCTATACGCAAGAATGGGTGAGCCTGACCCACCGTTATATTGGGATTCAGCATACAACCGAGTTTATCGATATCAACACTGGATTTGCAGTACGCCCCAAAAGTATAGGTAAGCAAGTGGAGGTGGAAATCACGCCCAGATTTTCACAATTAAACAGAGGTGGAGTTATTGATTTTGATATGCTCACTACCATTGTGCGCACCAATCGAGGTGAATGGATAAACTTAGGCGAAATAATGCAGCAAAAAGACGACGTAAGCCGTGCAATACTTAACTGGAAAACCAACAGTCAGCTATCAGATAATCAGCTTTTAATCCTTGTTGAATAGCCAATCCAAAAAAAAACGATAAAAATGTGAACTTTTGTAAAAAAATACATATAAAGCCCCAAAATATACTGTTTTTTTCCATAATAGCTGGTAGAATTTCTGCCACTCGGTATAGCTAATTAGGTAAAAGTTTTAAGCAGTTATCGAAAAAAGTTTTTTAACTAGTCCAAACCCTTAAGGAAATTAAAAATGACACGTTCAATTCTACTTGCTGCATTGTTAGCTCTTGCTGTTACTGCTTGTGGCGAAAAAGCTGCTGAAGCTCCTGCTGCTGAAGCTCCTGCTGTTGAAGCTCCTGCTGCTGAAGCTGCAGCTCCTGCTGCTGACGCAGCTGCACCAGCTGCTGAAGCTGCACCTGCTGCTGACGCAGCTGCACCAGCTGCTGAAGCTGCACCTGCTGAAGCCGCTAAGTAATTATTAGCTAGCAACAACTGCAAAAAAGCCGACTTACAGTCGGCTTTTTTGTTTCTATTAAATCTCACTTCACTTTTAGATCTTACTTCTAAATCTTACTTTGCTTTCGAATTCTTGCACCAAACCGTTGCTTACCTCAAGCTAAGCAATCAGCCTCCAGTCAAAACCTTGAGCTTGATCAGCAATCCCAATCCACTCCAACTCACACCCTAACACTTTAGCCAACGCGGTTTTTGCCAATAAAGGCGTATTGTTTTTTGCACTCAAATGCGCCGCCACTACATGCTGCAACTTGCTATTGTCAAGTCTGGATAATAGATTTGCAGAATCATTATTCTCCAGATGTCCTAAATCACCACCCACTCGTTTTTTCAGTGACCAACTATAAGGTCCATTATGCAACATACCTGCATCGTGGTTACATTCCAGCACCAAGGCTTTGCATGCGCTTAACTTTTCTTCAATATGCGGCGTTATGCACCCAACATCAGTGAGAACACCCAACCTTCTACTTCCGTCAGAAAAAACGCATTGAATTGGCTCCCGTGCATCATGCGGCACCGGATAAGGATGAACTTCAATATCTTGAATTGTAAAAGCCGTATGGGAATCAACTACATGCAGCTGCAAAGCATGCTGATTGGGGAAATAACGCGTACACATTTTAAGCGTGCCGTAAGTAAGCCACACTGGGATATTATATTTGGCAGCAAACTTAAACGCCCCACCTGCATGATCGTCATGCTCATGCGTAATCACTACGCCATGGATATCAGCGGGGGCAAGATTCAGGCGCGCCAGTCTGGTTAAGGTATCTTTGATGCCAAATCCACAATCCAGCATCAAACGGGTCTGTTTAACTTCAACAACTAGCGCATTGCCTGCACTACCACTACCTAGTGAGGCAAAGCGCATTTGAACAGCCCCAGAAATTATCTTAACTGTTCGTACATGAGAGCAATAATGCGATTCGCAGTAGTAGTGCGTACCCGAGCACCACTTGTATCGACAACAGTGACTTCTGCGTTACCGGTTTCACCATCAGCAACTTTAATACGATACTGTTTTTCAGGATTGGTTTTCTTCTGATCGTCTGTACCCCAGAATTTCAAGCTATCAACCACACCTTTTTGTTCTTTTTCAGCCGGCGCCTGTGCCTCTTTTTTATCATCGTCGCCCCAGAATTTCAGGCTGTCTACCAAACCTTTCTTTTTCTTAGGTGCGTCATCGATATCAACATCGGCATAGCGCACAAAGAACAGACCGTTGGAGCGATCCTTGTCTTCAATCACAAAACCAATCCTATCCAGCGCCAAACCTACACGACGCCAAGCGCGGTCAAACTGGTCATTCAACACCAATCGTGCACTACCGTCAGTCTCTTTGATTACTTCAGCACGCTTAATCGTTACCGCATCAGCAAGAATAGCTTTAGATTTCTGCTCCTCAACACCAAGCTTGACCATTAAACGACGTAGCAATTCGGCATCCAGTTCCGCATCATTCGCATCTGTTTTAGTCGCAGCCATTTGTGCCTCAGTCTTATAGCCAGTTTCAACCACCCCGACAGTAGTTACGACACGATTTTTACCATCATCCGGCGCCCCAGTTACTGATCGGTGCGTCATGTAAATCTCGGTAGTACCTGCTTCGGCTCCTCGGTCCAAACGCGTGCGGAATTTCTTTCTATCGGCAAAACCTGACAATTTATCCAACCATTTATCAAACTTATCAAGCGCATTGCCTCCTGATGTATCTTGTTTAATAGCATCAGATTCAATCCATTCTGTTTCCATCACACCAAGCTGCGGATTTTCTACGCGCACGGCAAAACCCATATCTGTCCAAAACTCACGAATTACCGGCCAGATTTTCTCTGCCTGGGCATTCACCACCAACCAGCTCTGCGCCCCAGACCTTTCAAGGCGAACCCCCTCTGGCGTCTGCAATATTTTTTCAGCGCCAGCTTCCTGACCTTCCTGCGCTTGAGTATAAGATGAATAGCTGGTACTGCCTGGAATGGAGTATGTATCGCTAGCCGGACTAGCAGTTAAGTCAGGAGGAACTTCCAGCGGACGCGCACGACTTGCGCCTTTATAATCAGAAGAATTATCAATAAACGGAATAGAATCGCAAGCAGTTAAGTTGGCCAATAAAAACACAGGTATTAGCAATGACGCTGCTCTAGCACTAACGCTTTTAACATTATTGCCAGCTAACTTAATATTAACTTGTTTCATTCAAACCTCTTTGTTTTAAAGCTTTAGATTACGTTAAAGAATCTGTGCAGTTTTACAGGCAGCGCGCAATACATCGTGATACTGAGCTGACAAATGAACTAATGGCAAGCGGATACCGGATTTAATAAACCCCATCTGCTGCAGCACCCACTTCACTGGAATTGGATTCGCTTCAATAAATAGTTTCTGATGCAAGGCAAACAACTTGGCATTGATTTCTCGCGCAACGACCACATTGCCGGCTATTGCAGCAGTACACATCTCATGCATCAATTTTGGCGCTACATTGGCGGTTACTGAAATAACGCCACGGGCACCTAGCAGCATCAACGCCATGGCAGTCGCATCATCGCCACCATACACAGCAAAATCCTTAGGTGCGCGTAGCAATAAATCCGTGCCGCGCTCTACCCCGCCGGTAGCATCTTTAATGCCTACGATATTTGGATGAATCGCCAAGCGCAGAACAGTTTCATTGGTAATATCACAGCCAGTACGACCGGGTACATTGTAGAGTATTTGCGGAATATCTACCGCTTGCGCCACTGCTTTAAAATGCTGATACAACCCTTCTTGAGTAGGTTTGTTGTAATACGGCGCCACTAGCAGACAGGCATCGACGCCCAAGTCCTTGGCTTTCTGTGTAAGTAAAATCGCCTCTTTGGTTGAATTTGCACCGGTACCAGCAATCACAGGTACACGGCCATTCACTTGGCTCACGGCGGTTTCAATTAACAAGCAATGCTCATCAAAATCCACTGTAGGTGACTCGCCGGTAGTACCAACAATCACAATACCATCTGTACCCTGATCAATATGAAAATCAATCAGCGCATTTAATGACGGAATATCCAAGCGCCCATCTTCAAACATAGGCGTAACAATAGCGACTAAACTACCTTGCAACATAGCAAACCTAAACTATTTATAATCCTGCATTTTAACTTAAAAGCCCAACAAATAAACACATACTAAACAGTAAAATAAATACATATATGTCAGTAAACTTTAAAGTGAATATTCCACTCTAATTTCCTTAATGATTTTAATGCGCGTTTAATCAATCTATGCCGTAGCAAACGCGCTATAATCCTGCAATGTTTACACGATGATTTCGGCAACGGACTCAATATGACTTTTGATTTACATCATTACATCATGATCTTGATTGGCACAGTGCTGGTGAATAACATTGTGCTGGTAAAGATTCTTGGCCTATGCCCGTTCATGGGGGTTTCAAAAAAACTGGAAGCTTCTATCGGCATGGCAGGCGCCACAGCGTTTGTGTTAAGCGTAGGCTCAATGACCAGCTGGGGTATCAATCATTATTTGCTTGAACCTAACGGCCTGGAATATCTGCGCACCCTGTCATTTATTGTAATCATTGCCGGCGTGGTTCAGTTTACCGAGTTGGTGATGGAAAAAAACTTCCCACCGCTGCATCAGGCACTTGGTATTTTTCTGCCACTCATCACTACCAATTGTGCCGTACTTGGCATCCCATTATTAAATGCGCAATCCAGCCACAGCTTTTTGGAATCCTTGCTTTTTGGTATGGGCGGTGCGATCGGCTTTTCACTGGTATTGATTTTGTTTGCATCAATGCGAGAAAGACTGGAAGCTGCCGATGTTCCAGTCGTATTCAAAGGCTCTGCAATCGCCATGGTTACCGCCTCACTCATGAGTCTGGCATTTATGGGTTTTGCCGGTCTTGATAAATATTAGCCTTAATTAACCCTCAGTGATATGTTAACCGCTCTATATATTATGCTTGGCCTAGCCTTGGTGCTAGGTGTCCTGCTGGGTATTTCTGCACTGCTATTCAAAGTTGAAGGCGACCCGCTGGTGGCGCGCATTGATGCGATTCTACCGCAGACCCAATGCGGACAATGCGGCTACCCAGGCTGCAAACCTTATGCAACGGCTATTGCCAAGGGTGAAGCCGATATTAACCAATGTCCGCCTGGTGGTGATGCCGGTGCAAGAGCATTAGCAGATTTAATGGGGGTGGAATATAAACCTCTTAATGCAGAGCATGGCACCCCTAAACCTAAATCTGTTGCCTTTATTGACGAAAACACCTGCATAGGCTGCACACTTTGCATACAGGCTTGCCCGGTAGACGCAATTCTGGGCGCGGCTAAACACATGCACACCATTATCGCTTCAGAATGCACCGGTTGCGAGCTTTGCCTGGCACCCTGCCCTGTGGATTGCATCACCATGCAGCCAATTGCTGAAACACCTGATAACTGGAAGTGGAAATACCCTGTCATCCCAATTAAGGCCATGCCTGCAAGCGGGAGTACAGCCCCATTATGAACGCCATCATACAATTCGCTACTAAACTGATTCGTGGCCAGGCCGCAGAAGCTGCCACAGCTGGTATACATAAATTTAATGGCGGCGTACATCCGGATGGTCATAAGCAAGAATCCACAACACATCCGATTGCCAAGCTGGCAATTCCCGAAAAACTGGTATTGCCATTACGTCAGCATGTTGGTTACATCCCTAAAATAAAAGTACAGGTAGGCGATCATGTACTAAAAGGACAAATGCTGGCTGAAGCTGAAGGCACAGTATCGGCAGCGATTCACGCACCGACTTCCGGCACAATTACCGCCATCAGGGAAGAAATTATACCTCATCCGTCTGGCTTACCAGACATGTGCATCACCCTGACGCCCGATGGCAAGGACACTTGGGGGTCATTACGGCCAGTGGATTGGCGCAATACCGATAAAAAAGAACTGGTTGCAAGCTTACGTGCTTCAGGTATCGTTGGTCTGGGTGGTGCCACCTTCCCTACCCACATCAAGGTGCGGGCGGATGGCAAGTCTCACGTTCACACCCTGGTGATTAATGCTGCCGAGTGCGAGCCTTACATCACCTGCGATGATATGCTGATGCGCGAACGTGCTGATGAAATTGTTAACGGCATAGAAATCGTAAAATTCCTGCTGGGCGCTGAAAATTGTATAGTCGGTATCGAGGACAACAAACCAGAAGCCATAGTTGCCATGACCAAGGCCTGCAAGGCGCTGGTAGATACCTCAGTAAAAGTGGTGCCTACGCTATACCCCAGCGGTGATGCGCGCCGTCTGATCCATTTGGTATCAGGCATAGAGATTCCGCATGACAAGCGCTCAACCGATGTAGGCGTACAGGTATTCAACGTGGCAACAGTACTGGCGATTTATCGCTATTTTGCCTTTGGCGAGCCGGCCGTGGGTCGCATCGTAACCATGACCGGTAGCGTAAACCAACCGCAAAACTTTGAGGTCCTGTTCGGCACCCCGCTGCAATCGCTAATAGACGCGGCAGGCGGCACCAAAGCCGGCACCAGCCATTTCATTATGGGCGGGCCAATGATGGGCTTTGACTTGCCCACCATAAATATACCTATTACCAAGGCCGCCAACTGCATTATTGCGGCAACGCCAGACCTATTTGCGCCCCCGCCGCCGGCAATGCCTTGCATACGTTGCGCTCGCTGTGCTGATGCCTGCCCGGTAAACCTGCAGCCTCAAGAACTGTATTGGTTCTCTAAATCAGACAACTTTGAAAAAGCGCGCGATTACAAGCTATTTGATTGTATCGAATGTGGCTGCTGCTCATATGTATGCCCAAGCAACATTCCGCTGGTGCAATACTACCGCTATGCAAAAAGCGAGATCATCGCAGCGGATAAAGCTCAGGAAGCGGCAGACCTTGCGCGCGAGCGTAACGAGTTCAGGCTGGCACGTATAGAACGCGAGAAATTAGAACGCGCGCAGAAACATGCAGAGCGTGCCGCTAGTGGGAAAGCAGAAGCGGGTAAAGTAGATGCTGTCCAAACAGAAGAAACAAAGATCAACTCCACGCAAGCTGAGGCTGCAAAGCCAACCGCTGCACCAGTGGCTGATGACGCAAAAAAAGCCGCGATTGCCGCAGCTGTTGAACGCGCAAAGGCATTGAAAGCTACCGCAGCAAAAACGGAAACCACGCCCACAGGAACCAAGGAAATACTGCCCAAAGCTACAAGTGCCGCCAACAAACCAGCAGACGACGAGCAGGCAAAAAAAGATAAACAAGCATTGATTGCGGCGGCAATTGAACGTGCAAAAGCGCAAAAGCTGGCAGCAGCGCACACCGGACTGGCTCCGAAGAATGTTGAAAACATAAGCCCTGCGCTACAAGCTGAAATCAGCGAAATCGATGCCATCCGTGAGAAGGCAAAACAGGCAGTAGAAACCAAAGATTCGGACTAGATACCCATAACAGAATTTGTTACCAGGATAAAAACTTGAACCGCTCACCTTATATCACCAACGCTCCTAGCGTTAGCATCATTATGCTCAAAGTATTGCTGGCGCTCGTGCCAGGCATATTTGCCTATGCATGGGTTTACGGCGGCGGCATTTTTGTCACCATAACTCTTGCAACGGCCACAGCGTTAGTTTCTGAAGCTGTATTACTTAAAATACGCCAACGTGCCATTCGTCCGTACCTGTCAGACCTGAGCGCAGTAGTAACAGCTTGGCTACTGGCACTGGCATTACCGCCACTAGCGCCTTGGTGGTTAGTGGTCGTAGGCACATTCTTTGCAATAGTAATCGCAAAGCAGCTCTATGGCGGGCTTGGTTACAACCCCTTCAACCCGGCGATGGTAGGTTATGCAGTATTACTCATTTCATTTCCTATCATCATGACCAAATGGCCCGCACCGTTAATGCTGGCGCAAACCAAACTTGGCTTCATGGATCAGCTGCAATTTATTTTTGGTAACGTGTTACCAACCAATGTGAAGATAGATGCGATAACCTCCGCCACGCCGCTGGATTATTTAAAAACACAACTCATGCTGAAACATGAAGTTTCCAGCATCACAGAAGCGCCGATCTTTGGCACATTTGGTGCAAAAGGCGGCGAACTCGTCACCGCGGCCTATCTGCTCGGCGGTTTATATTTACTGCAACAACGCATTATCAGCTGGCATTTACCTACTGCATTCCTCGGCGTACTGGCTACGATGTCATTGGCTTTTTATGCAGTTAATCCCGCGCACTTTGCCAACCCGCTGTTTCATTTAATGAGTGGCGCTTCAATATTATGCGCATTCTTCATTATTACCGACCCAATCAGCGGCCCGACTACGCCACGCGGTAAATTATATTTTGCCGCCGGCGTTGCCGTGATTACTTACTTAATCCGCGTTTATGGCGGCTACCCGGATGGTGTGGCTTTTGCCGTATTGTTAATGAACATGTGCGTACCTCTAATTGACGCCCATACCCAACCACGTGTTTTTGGTCATCAAAAAGATTAAGCCATGTCAGACACTGCTATCAAACACGCATCTGTAACCGCTTTCACCATGATTGCTTTTGCCTTGGTGGGCACCGCTTTGCTTGCATATATATTCAACATCACGCGCGAACCAATTGAAAAAAGTGAGGCGGAAGCGCGCATAGCCTTATTCAAACAGATACTCACTGATGAAAAATACTACAGTAACTCTGACCGTGATTCAGATGACAACAAGCTGTTGAAAAATATCATCGAAATCGCACCCAATGAATTACTCGGCAACAAACTGCCAAGCAAGGCTTACGTTGCCAAACACGACCACAAACTTGCAGCGGTGATACTGGAAGCGATTGCACATGATGGCTATAGTGGCGATATCAAACTGCTGATAGCCATCCGTGCTGATGGCAGTGTGAGCGGCGTGCGTGTATTGGCTCACAAGGAAACACCGGGCTTAGGCGATTACATCGACATTGCACATGGCGATTGGATAAAACTATTCAACAATGAATCTGTCGAAAAAACACCAGCCGAGCAATGGAAGGTGAAAAAAGATGGCGGCAAGTTCGATTACATGGCGGGCGCAACCATAACGCCGCGTGCTGTGGTAAAAGCAATATTGAAATCATTGCAATTTTTTGAGCAGAACAAACATATGCTGGAACAAAATACAGAACACAAAACAGGCCATGGCTCAGCGCCAGAGCACAAATCCGAACATAAGGATTAATCATGAGTAACAGCTACAAAGAAATCACCATTAACGCGCTGTGGAAACAGAACCCCGGCGTAGTGCAATTGCTAGGCCTATGCCCAACATTAGCGGTCACCACAACGGCTGTCAACGGTTTGAGTTTGGGGTTTGCTACAGCCTTGGTAATGGCGGCATCGAACGGCGCAGTTTCACCTGTACGCAAACTGGTACCCAGCGAGATCCGTGTTCCGGTATTTATATTAGTCATCGCAGCCTTGGTCAGCATTATTGACTTGTCTATTAACGCTTTCGCTCAACCCCTACACAAGGTTTTAGGCATATTCATTCCGCTAATCGTAGTGAATTGTATTGTATTGGCACGCGTTGAATCTTTCGCCGCTAAAAACACTTTTGTACCATCTGTATTGGATGGCTTTATGATGGGCATGGGAGGCGCTATGGTGCTGGGCTTATTAGGCGGCATTCGTGAGATTGTGGGTAAAGGCACGCTATTCTCCGGCTTGGATCTGGTGTTTGGTCCCGGCGCCAAGCAGTTTGTACTCACGGTAGTGCCTGATTATCACGGTTTTTTGTTAGCGGTATTACCGCCAGGCGCATTTTTAGGTTTAGGCGCACTGGTGGCATTACGCAACTGGGCAGAAATCAGAAAGTCAGAGAAAAAAGATGAACCTGATAACAGCCTTAAACCTGCACTAACTCATTAATACACCCACACTTTAAATGAATGCCCAGCAACGCCTTGAGATTTTCAGACGATTAAGCGTTGCTATTCCCAATCCCACGACTGAACTCAGACATAACAGCACTTTTGAGCTGCTAATCGCAGTGGTTTTATCAGCACAGGCTACGGATAAAGGCGTGAATATTGCAACCGAGAAGTTATTTGCTGTTGCCAACACGCCTGAAGCCATACTGGCACTTGGGCTGCATGGACTGGAAAGCTATATCAAATCGATAGGGTTATATCATTCAAAAGCTAAAAACATACTGGCCACCTGCCAAAAACTAATCACCAGCCATCAATCACTTGTTCCCAATACCCGAGCAGCACTTGAAGCACTGCCGGGTGTAGGCCGTAAAACAGCCAATGTGATTCTAAACACCGCTTTTGGTGAACCGACAATTGCAGTAGACACGCATTTATTCCGGTTGGGAAATCGCATCAACCTTGCACCGGGAAAAACTGTGCTGGAAGTTGAAAAGAAATACCTCAAGACGATTCCGAAAGAATTCATGAAAGATGCACATCACCTGCTAATCTTGCATGGTCGCTATATTTGTACCGCACGCAAGCCGAAATGCGGCGAATGTTGCATTGCAGACCTGTGCGAATACAAGGCAAAAGAATTTAACTCAGCACCTGATAAAAAGCAGCGGAATTAACCATGAAAGTCGCCACCAGTATCGTACTAGGTAATCAGCCATCAGCTGATTTGGCTAGCAAAGCCGTTAGCAATGCAATGCGTAAAGCTGATATCACAATTGCTAACAGTGTATTGCTGTTACTTACGTCAGAATTTGCCGGCAACCCGCAGGCAGCGATTAAAACAGCGGCAAAAGCGGCAAACTGCACTCAAGTCATGGGCTGCTCGGCAACCGGGATTTTCACTGAAGAAGACTGGGTACTGGATGCCCCCGCGGCAGCGGCAATGGTATTTGGTGGTGACATCTCTATAGAATTACCAAAAAATAACCCGCACCACCAGCCCTTGCTTACCATTACCGCACCTAATGCGATCAACAGTACCTGGCTGAATAATGGCAACCAGCGCTATGGCGGTGTTTCCGGCGACGCCATTGGACAGGGGCCATTTTCAGTCTGGCAAAATGCAAAAGGTGAAGTCGCCGGACACATTGAAGCGTACTTTTCCGGGGTAAAAATTGCCACTGGCACTTCGCATGGGGTGCAGCTGCTGACTCAGCCGCAACAAATTCAACAAACCAATAATTTCGATCTCACATTACTTAACCAGCATGCACCACTAGGTTCATTACAAAAAGCATGGAAATCACACACTAAAGGCCATGAGCAGGTACCCTTACACCTGATTATCGCCATCTATGCCGACAATGCAGAAGCGATTGCACAGGGGAATTTCAATCAAACCACTATTATCAGCTTCGATGAAGAGAACGGCAGCATTACTTTGGCTCATGCACTGACAGCGGGCCAATTTCTATGCTGGGCTTTACGTGATACCACAGTAGCGGAAGCAGACTTCACCGTCATGGCGCATCACGTGGCAGAGGAATTAGCTAACCCAGTAGATTTTGCTTTGATGTTCTCTTGTCTGGGGCGTGGGCCATATTTTTATAACGGCATCGACCGCGATTTGAAAGTCATTACGCAAACTTTTCCTCGCATGCCATTATTAGGCTTTTACGGCAACGGTGAAATTGCCCACATAAACGGCAGTAATCAACTGTTGCCGTATTCTGCCGTTCTTTCTTTATTTTCAACAGCATAAAACGATCAATACTTAACACTAACCATGAGCTTATACAATCCAAGTCGAGATCAGGCCCGCCAATTCTTATTTGATGCCTGGGCAAAATTTAAACAAAACGCACCACTCACAGACCTGGAAAAGATTGCGGCTGAAGTCATGCAGATGCACCCGGAATACCATGCCATATTAGATGCACCAGAACGCTACATTGGACAGCAGTATTTTCCTGAGATGGGAGAAACCAATCCATTTCTGCATCTGAGCTTACATTTATCGGTGATTGAGCAGATCAGCATCAACCAACCTATCGGAATTAGCAGCGTGTATGCTAAATTACTGGAAAAATACAATGACAAACACTTGGCACAGCATGATGTGTTGGAATGCCTAGCCGAGACAATCTGGTACTCACAGCGCAATCATGTACCATTAGACTCAGCACATTACATTGAACTACTGAATCAAAGGATTGGGAAAGCACAGTGACAAGCAACGTTAACGATTGGCTCAACGAGCACGGTGATTATCTCTATCGCTTTGCGCTTGCCCGGCTTAGAGACCCGCATCAGGCAGAAGATGCAGTACAGGAAACCATGCTGGCCGCAATCAAAGCCAACAATTACCAAGGTGGCTCCTCTGCCAGAACCTGGCTAACCGGCATACTCAAACACAAGATCATTGATTCGCAGCGTAAACAGATACGCGAACAGCCGTTATCTGATGTAATCGACCTGGATACTTCAGAAAGCAGTATGGATGATTTCTTTGACCAGAAAGGTCACTGGCTGGATAAACCGCAAACACTCAACATGCCGGATAGTGAACTGGAGCAAAAACAGTTTCTGGCTGTTCTGGATGAATGCATGAGTAAACTGCCTAAAAAATTAAGAGCCATTTTCATGTTGCGTGATGTGCATGAAGCTGACAATGAAAATATTTGTAAGGAACTGGATATCACCGCGACCAATGCTTGGGTAATGTTGTATAGAGCGCGGATGGGATTGAGAAAATGTTTAGAGTTGCATTGGATTTGAAGTAGGATATTTTTATGCTTACGTGCAAACAAGCCAGCAAACTCATATCACAATCTTTAGACCGTCCGCTGCATTGGTCTGAGAGAATGCAATTAAAACTGCATCTTTTAATATGCGGCCCATGTGAACGATTCAAGCAGCAACTCAAATTGTTGCGCACCTCGTTACAACGGATTAGAAGCGGCATAGAAAACGACCAATCTATACAACTGCCATTAGATGTAAAAACCAGGATTGTGCAATCAATTAAATCTGGTCAGCAATAAACTCTGCACATGGTATTACTTGCAGTTAGGTTTATTGGCACTTAGTTTCAAATTATTTTAATTTTATTACTTAAAGGAATTTACCATGAACAAAACTCAAAAAACTATCTCTCTAGCTATCGGTGGCGCATTCGCACTTTCTATCGCAGCGGCAACTGTCAGCGCTGCTGAAAATCCATTCGCATTAAAATCACTGTCTAGCGGTTATCAGGTAGCTGACAACCACACTAAAGCTAAAGATGGCAAATGTGGTACCGGCAAATGTGGTGCGAACAAGAAAAAAATGGAAAAAGCGGCTGAAGGTAAATGCAGCGCAGAAAAAGCCGCCGAAGGTAAATGCAGTGCAGAAAAAGCCGCTGAGGGTAAATGTAGCGCTGAGAAAGCTGCTGAAGGCAAATGCAGTGCTGAGAAAAAATAAGCGCTTATTCACTTAAAGAATAAATATGGCAATCAAAAGCCAATTGCATGGTGTTGGTCTGGGGTTAAAGCGTGAGTTGATACCCCAGATTCAATCACTGTATGGACAACAACAATTAGCCAATATCAGCTTTTTAGAGATAGCGCCTGAAAACTGGATTAATGTTGGCGGCAAGTACGCCAAACAGCTTGATTGGTTTGTTGAGCGCTACCCTATTGTCTGCCATGGCTTATGTCTATCACTAGGCGGCATAAGCCCGCTTAATGTAGATTTTCTACAGCAGGTTAAAACATTCCTGCATCAATACAGCATTCCGGTCTACACAGAACATTTAAGTTATTGCACTGATGGCTTCAAGGGCGAGCAAGGTTACCTTTACGACTTGTTGCCGATACCTTTTACCGAAGAAGCCGTGCATTACGTTGCACAGCGCATACGCCAGACTCAGGACATTCTAGGTCAACGCATAGGTGTTGAAAACGCCTCAGCTTATGTCGCAGCACCTGTATCAGAATTAAGCGAACTGGACTTTATCAATGCAGTGATTGCAGAGGCGGATTGCCTGCTGCATCTGGACATCAACAATATTTACGTCAACAGCGTTAACTTCGGCTTTGATCCGCATCAGTTTCTGCGCGGCATTCCGGGTGAGCGCATTATTTACACCCACATGGCAGGCCACTATCAACAAACACCAAGCCTGCTGGTAGATACGCATGGCGAGAATGTCATTGATCCGGTATGGGCGTTGCTGGAAGATGCTTACCAGTTATTCGGCACATTTCCCACATTGTTAGAGCGCGATAACAACATACCGCCGCTCAATGTATTAATGCATGAAATCAATAAGATTGCCGATTATCAACACAAGGCTGAGCGCAGCTTCACCGCCGCACGTCAATCAGCAAAAACGTTAGGCTAACAAATACCATGGTTGCAGAATTGCCAAGCTTTCAACGCTATCAATTAGCATTCACGGCTCGTCTTCGTGACTCCAGAAATGCGCCGCCTTTAGCAGGCGTTCCGCGTGAACGAATGGCCGTATATGAAGAAATTGTATTCAATAATTTATTCGAATCTGTTTCCGCGTGTTTTCCCATCGCAAGTAAAGTAATTGGTAAGCGCAAATGGTTAAAATTAAATCAGGCATTCATGCGAGATTATTCTGCTAACAGCCCCTTGTTTCGCAGAATTCCTGAACAGTTTTTACAGTACCTGAACAACCCCAGCCCGGAATTACAGCAGCTAATACCAGACTATCTCAACAGCCTCTGCCATTACGAATGGATTGAATTATTGGTTTCTTCCATACCTGAGACCAATCCACAAGGTATTCAACCGAATGGCGATTTAGCCATTAACAGACCCGTTTTTTCACCGACGATGCAGCTACTCAATTACGACTATGCTGTACACAAAATTACTCCTCGCAAGAAACCACAGCACAAAGCAAGCACCCAACTACTGGTTTACCGTAATGCGGACGACACAGTAAAATTCATAGAGTTAAACGCTGTGACCCATAGGCTAATCTCCCTGTTATTAAACGAAGCGATTGCCGGCGAACAGGCACTCACTTTACTCGCAAAAGAATTACAACACCCGCAGCCTGAGAGTATCATTCAATTTGGGTTAACCATATTGGAAGACCTGAAAAACCAGGGCGTGATTATCGGCACGCATTAATTACAAAATATACTGAGGTGTTGCTGTGAGTTTAATTCAAGCCTTACTGAATCCTGCAGCTTACCCTCATTCTGTAGATAAGATCGAGCTGATTGAAACCCACATTTCCTGGGTGCTGCTGACCGGCCAATACGCCTATAAAATCAAAAAGAATATCCAGTTCGATTTTCTTGATTTCTCTACACTGGAAAAAAGACACTTTTACTGTGATGAAGAGTTACGCTTTAATGGTCGTTTTGCACCTGATCTTTATCTACAGGTAGTTCCTATCACCGGTAGCCTGCAAAACCCGCAAATGGACGGTAGCGGTAACGCTATCGAATATGCAGTGCAGATGAAGCAATTTGATAATGCACAACTTTTAAGTGCTATCGCCGAACGTGGCGAGCTTAGTGCCGACATTATTGACCAACTGGCAGACTTGACTGCCGACTTTCATCAACACGCCAAAGCCGATACTACAAACAGCCCTTTTGGAACACCGCAGGAAATCCAGCACTGGTTTCTGGGTAACTTCGCGCATATCCGCCCGTTAATCAATGACAAAACTTTTCTGGCGCAAATAAATCGTCTGCAACAATGGGGAGAACATGCGCACGCTAATAATATTAGCCTGCTGGAGCTACGCAAACAGCAGGGCTATATTCGTGAATGCCATGGAGATTTACACCTGGGCAATATTGCACTGATTGCTGGCAAGGTCACACCGTTTGACGGCATAGAGTTTAACCCCGGGTTGCACTGGATAGACGTGATCAGTGAAATTGCTTTTACCGTGATGGATTTGCAAGAACGCGGTTTGAGTCTACTTGCCTATCGTTTTCTTAATCATTACCTGAGCAATACCGGGGATTATCAGGGCTTGGGCTTGATGCCGTATTATCTGGTATACCGTGCGCTGGTTAGATGTAAAGTTGCCCTGCTGCGTTGGCAGCAGCATCGGTCTCCACACGATTTAACTGAAGCTAAAAACTACGCAAATCTGGCAGAAAAATACAGTACGCCTAAATCACATAAATTAATCATCACACATGGTTACTCAGGTTCCGGCAAATCAACTTACAGTGCAAAAGTGGCCGAGAGTCTAGGCCTGATTCATGTACGCTCTGATGTAGAACGACAGCGCCTGCTTGATAAAACGCAGCTTAACAAGGCCAAGTACGATAAACCTGTGCACGACAAATCTGGGCATGATAAACCTGAACATGACAAACCCGGGAATGGTACAAGTAGTGAAGTTAATCAGGGAATTTATACACCGGAAAATGTACAGCTTGTTTATCACAAGCTGACCGAGCTGGCAGCTTCTATATTATCAGCAGGGTTTTCAGTGTTGATCGACGCGGCTTTTTTACAGACAAAGCAGCGCGACATGTTTGCGCAATTGGCATTAGCTCATCAGGTGGAATTTCTGATATTGGATTTTTATGCGCCCGAGCAGGAATTGAAACGGCGCGTCAATGAGCGCCAGCAGGCTGGCAATGATGTATCCGAAGCAACTTTAGCCGTGCTTGACCATCAACTGAAAACCGCACAATCACTCTCAGTGACTGAGCTGACACAAACAATTCTGGTTGATACCTGTGCTGATGATGCGCTAAATAAGCTAATGGCTAACCGTGCGCTAAAAGAAGCATAGCCGACTATTAGCCATTACAACAACACGCCAGAATCAATCAAAACTGAGGGATTGACTCTGGCGTTGTTCCAATTCGGCAAGCATTTGCTTTTGTTCAGCGGCACCCATATCCCACCAGCCTTTTATTTCAGCTATGGTACGGTAGCAGCCAGCACAGTAGCCTGTGCTTTCATCCATGCTGCATACGCCGATACATGGCGACTGAACTTGTTCTTGAATCATTTCGGACATAACTTTACCAACCAATGCTTTTTTATTAACTCAGTACGCCATGGCACTGCTTGTATTTTTTGCCGGAGCCACATGGGCATGGATCATTGCGGCCAACCTTCACACCTTCACGTACAACAGGTTGTGAGGTAGCAGCATCTTGCGCACCGTCATCTGAAGCAATACCTAAAGCCTCATCGTAATCAGCATGCTGGTACTGCACGTTTTCAACTTCTACCGGTCTTTCAACCGCTTCAACATCGGCTTCTGTTTTTACCTGCACTAGCATAGTGACTTTGGTCACTTCAGTTTTGATCGTGTTCAGCAAGCCCTCGAACAGTTCAAACGCTTCACGTTTATATTCCTGTTTAGGATTCTTTTGCGCATATGAACGCAAATGTATACCCTGACGCAGATGATCCAAAGCAGAAAGGTGTTCGCGCCAGTGGCTATCCACGCTTTGCAGCATGACTGAACGTTCAAACTGGCGCAATATATCGGCACTGGCAAGCGCTTCTTTCACCACATAGGCTTTATTCGCTTCAGTAATCACATGATCACGCAACGTTTCTTCATGCAGGTCTGGGTTATCTTCCAGCATTTTCTGCAACGGTAGATCCAGACCGGTTTCTGCTTTGAGTTCGCGCTCTAGCGCCGGCACATCCCACAGCTCCTCAACGCTATCAGGTGGAATATGCGTGGCGATGATGCCTCTCAACACATCTTCACGCATCGCCGCAATGGTTTCGCCTACATCAGTTGCTTCCAGCAATTCATTACGTTGCTCATAGATCACCTTACGCTGATCATTTGCAACGTCATCATACTCAAGCAATTGTTTACGTATATCAAAGTTACGGCCTTCAACTTTACGCTGCGCATTCTCAATAGCACGTGTTACCCACGGATGCTCAATCGCCTCGCCATCCGGCATGTTGAGCTTACCCATAATGGCTGAAACGCGGTCAGAAGCAAAAATACGTAACAGCTGATCTTCAAGCGAGAGATAGAAGCGGCTTGAACCAGCATCACCCTGACGGCCGGAACGGCCTCGCAACTGGTTATCTACGCGGCGTGATTCATGACGTTCGGTACCTATGATATGCAAACCACCGGCAGCCAATACTCCGTCATGACGTTGCTTCCACTCTGCCTTGAGTTGTTCTATACGCGCGGCTTTTTGCGCTTCGCTTAGATTAGCATCCACCTCAACCGCAGCAATATCAGTCTCAGGGTTGCCGCCAAGCACGATGTCGGTACCACGACCCGCCATATTGGTAGCAATGGTAATCACACCAGGACGACCGGCCTGCTCAATAATATGCGCTTCACGTTCATGCTGTTTCGCGTTCAGAACCTGATGTTCCAGCTTTGCCTCTGTCAGCAATCTGGAAATCAACTCTGAGTTTTCAATGGAGGTGGTACCTACCAATACTGGCTGACCACGGCCCTGACAATCTTTAATATCCAGAATAACGGCTTCGTATTTTTCACGTGCCGTTCTATACACCTTATCCATCGCATCTTTACGCTGCATTGGGCGGTGGGTTGGGATAACAACCGTTTCCAGACCATAAATCTGGCTAAATTCATATGCTTCCGTATCCGCAGTACCCGTCATGCCGGACAGTTTGTTATACATACGGAAATAGTTCTGGAATGTAATCGAAGCCAAGGTTTGATTTTCTTTTTGAATCTCAACGCCTTCTTTGGCCTCTACCGCCTGATGCAAACCATCAGACCAGCGACGACCGGCCATCATACGCCCGGTGAATTCATCCACGATTACGATCTCACCATCCCGCACTACATAATGCTGGTCACGGTGATAAAGATTGCGTGCGCGTAATGACGCATACAAGTGATGCACCAAAGTAATATTAGAAGCTTCGTACAGGCTCGAGCCTTCTGCAAGCAAGCCAACTTCCGTCAGTATCGCTTCAGCGTGTTCATGACCAAGTTCAGACATCACAACGTTCTGTGCTTTTTCATCTACCCAGAAATCGCCAGCGCCTTCCTCTTCAGTCTGTGCTATCAATTTTGCAGCAACGGCATCAATCTGGTTGTATAACTCAACACTATCATCGGCCTGACCCGAGATAATCAAAGGTGTACGCGCTTCATCGATTAGAATCGAGTCAACTTCATCAATCAGGGCGTAGCTTAAACCGCGTTGTACGCGCTCTTCTGCGGTATATACCATGTTATCGCGCAGATAATCAAAACCATATTCGTTATTGGTTCCGTAAGTAATATCAGCCGCATAAGCCAGACGTTTGGCCTCATTCTGCATTTGCGACAAATTGATGCCGATAGACAAACCCAGAAAGTTATACAGCTTTCCCATCCACTCGGCATCACGTTTAGCCAGATAGTCATTCACGGTAATAACGTGTACGCCCTTACCGGTCAAAGCATTCAAATAAGCCGGCAATGTAGCTACCAGCGTTTTACCCTCACCGGTACGCATCTCAGCAATTTTCCCGGCATTCAACACCATACCGCCGATAAGTTGCACATCGAAGTGGCGCATACCCAATGCGCGGCGGCTACCTTCACGCACCACGGCAAACGCTTCTGGCAAAAGCTTATCCAGGCTCTCGCCGTTAGCATAACGCTGTTTGAATTCAACTGTTTTTGCTCTAAGCGCTTCATCACTCAGTGCTTGCATTGCCGGCTCTAGCGCATTGATCTGCTGAACTTTCTGCGCGTATTGTTTAACAAGCCTTTCGTTACGGCTACCGAATAATTTTTTGAACAACGTGGAGATCATGAAATGAGTGACTTTCCGCTAGAGGATAAAACTTTGTGGTTAGTGTATGAATATGGGATTGTAATTATGAAATACTGGAGAATTAATAAACATACTGATTTAGTGAGTTTTACTTCTGCCTTCTGAATTACCATGCCTATAAACTACGGTTAATTACTATTAATTGCTTGCTTTAAGATACTTCCTCGGATCCAAAGGGTTGCCAGCCAATCTGATTTCGTAATGCAGATGCGGTCCTGTCGAGCGGCCGGTACTGCCTACTTCTGCAATTTTCTGACCTTTTTCTACACGCTCACCGGCTCTAACATATAGTTTCGAAGCATGTGCGTAACGTGTTTCCAATCCAGAACCGTGATCAATCTTCACGATTTTACCATAATCAGGCGTTTGCTCGGCAGTTGACACGATACCACCAGCCGCCGCGTAGATAGGCGTACCTGCCGCTGCGGTAAAATCCAGCCCTTCATGAAAGGCTTTATGACCATTAAAAGGGTCTATACGCCAGCCAAAACTGGAAGAATTAAATGCAGCGGCAACCGGGCTACGGTTAGGTAAAGTATTTTTCAGTACGCTTTGCTGCAATAACTTGGCTTCAATATTACTGAGATGCTCCGTGCTGAATTCGATTCTTTCAGTCAGCTCGGCAATTGCCGACTGCAACTCCGCCTCTGATAGCGGTGCACTACGCACTAAAGGACCGCCACGGCTCGCGCCGCCAGCTGCATTTTGAACCGGGCTAGCTAAATCAGGATTCAACAAAGTTTTTGATGGATTTTTAACAGCATCAGCACGTGATACATTTTTCTCACCCGCCAGCTTTGCCAGACGTTCGCTTTGCGCATCCAGACGCATCATACGCGCCTGCAACTCACCCAACTGTAGCGCATACGCATCAAGATGTTTTTGCGGGTTATTAAAAGAGAAACGCAGATGATTAGGAATTAAAGATTTAGAACCATGTTGCACATTGGATTGCTGTGGCACAATAAACATTGTTGCAAGCAAACCTGACAAAAACACAATAGCTACCAGAATCATACTGATTTGCAGCACAGAAAGCGTTTTGGCTTTCGCCATGTTATTAGAGACTAAAATGATATTCATACTACCCCTGATCATTACCGGCATTGTATAAACTGCCATGCAACGACTTAATACATTACTTAAGCAACCTGAACTCAGCGCACTAAATGCACGCAACCAGCAAACTCAGGCTACACAAAAAATCTGGGAGGCGATTGCCCCTGATAACTTGGCTAAATTTAGCCATGCAGGCAGCATTCAAAACCAACAATTCACCGTGTATGCCGACAACAGTGTTGTTGCCGCAAAAATAAAACTTTTGTTACCTAGTCTATTGATTCAGCTACAAAAGCAAGTGTGTGAAGTTACTGCAATTCGGGTAAAAGTGCAAGTAAAATCTACCCCGCAGCCCAAGCTGAAAAAGCGTAGAAAGCTATCTCCTAATGCGGCTAACCGCTTAAAAGAACTCGGTGAAAAACTGTCAGGTACGGCACTGGGAGATGCACTAAACAAGCTCTCTAAAAATGCCGATTAAATCTATACTCAACCGCTGGCAAACCCTGCCAGCTTATCTATTGTGAGCACTGTTTAATAATGCAATAATGATTCACGGTTACAATTTATTAACACCGCATGTTTATTAAGGAGCAATAACCGCTACATTCTTTTTTACAGCATCAAGCAATACTTGGTTTAAGCCTTACGCAAGAAATATCCGCAACAAATGTTTAGTACTTGGTTTCACATACTAGTTTTATTTAAACGTTTTACAGCAGTTTTTTAAGTAACGTAATTGATAAAAATTTAGATAGGGAGAAGTCATGTCAGTCGAACTAATGGTTGCCATCGGCGCCGCAATTCTAGCGGTACTGTATGGAGCAGTAATGAGTAAATGGATTTCAGGCCTGCCCGCAGGCAATGCGCGCATGCAGGAAATCGCCAGCGCAATTCAACAGGGAGCTGCCGCTTACCTTGCCCGTCAATACAAAACCATCACCATCGTCGGTGTTATTCTGGCTATTCTAATCGCCGTATTTCTCAACATCACAACTGCTATAGGCTTTGTCGTAGGTGCTGTACTTTCTGGCGCCTGTGGCTTTATCGGCATGAACGTCTCAGTAAAAGCCAATGTGCGCACTGCGCAGGCCGCCACCAAAGGCATAGGCCCAGCACTAGATGTCGCGTTCAAAGGCGGTGCTATCACAGGTATGCTGGTAGTTGGTTTAGGCCTGCTGGGTGTTGCCGGTTTTTATGCTTTTCTGGGAGGCGAAGCTGCCACTGACTTAAACCCGCTTATCGGCTTGGCTTTTGGCTCATCACTGATTTCCATCTTTGCCCGTTTGGGCGGCGGCATTTTCACCAAAGGCGCAGACGTTGGTGCTGACCTGGTTGGCAAAGTAGAGGCAGGCATCCCGGAAGATGACCCGCGCAACCCGGCCGTGATTGCCGATAACGTAGGCGACAACGTAGGCGACTGCGCAGGTATGGCAGCTGACTTGTTTGAAACCTATGCCGTGACTTTGATTGCAACCATGGTGCTAGGTGGCCTGCTCATTACTACCGCTGGTGCCAACGGTATAATTTACCCGCTAATGCTGGGAGCTGTGTCTATCGTCGCATCCATTATTGGCTGCTTCTTTGTTAAAGCATCGCCTGGCATGAAGAATGTTATGCCAGCCTTGTATAAAGGCCTGGCCGTTGCCGGCCTACTGTCATTGGGCGCATTCTATGTGGTTACCATGAAAATGTTCCCGAACGGTTTAACGGCTGGCGATCTGGCAATATCGGCTAACCAGCTGTTCGGCGCATGTGCAGTAGGGCTGGTGCTAACCGCTGCTCTGGTGTGGATTACCGAGTACTACACCGGCACCGATTACGCTCCGGTACGGCACGTAGCGCAAGCTTCAACCACTGGCCATGCTACCAACATCATTGCCGGCATCGGCATCTCCATGAAATCAACCGCCTTGCCAGTGCTGTCAGTATGTCTTGCCATCTGGACAGCCTTCCATCTCGGCGGCTTGTATGGTATCGCCATTGCTGCAACCTCCATGCTCAGCATGGCAGGTATTGTTGTGGCCTTGGATGCTTACGGCCCGATTACCGATAACGCCGGCGGCATTGCAGAAATGGCAGAACTGCCAAGCAGCGTGCGTGATGTGACTGACCCGCTGGATGCAGTAGGCAACACCACTAAAGCTGTGACTAAAGGCTACGCCATTGGCTCTGCCGGCTTGGCTGCATTAGTGTTATTTGCGGATTACACCCACAAGCTGGAAGGCGCAGGCATCGCAGTAAAATTTGACCTGAGCGACCCAATGGTGATTATCGGCCTGTTCATCGGCGGCCTGATTCCGTTCCTGTTCGCAGCAATGGCGATGGAAGCCGTGGGGCGTGCTGCAGGCGCCGTGGTTGAAGAAGTACGCCGCCAGTTCCGCGACATCAAAGGCATTATGGAAGGTACCGCCAAACCTGAGTACGGCAAAGCAGTAGATATGCTGACCACTGCGGCTATACGGGAAATGATGATTCCATCACTACTGCCAGTAGCCGTGCCAGTGGCCGTGGGCCTGCTGTTAGGGCCAGTGGCATTAGGCGGCCTGCTGATGGGTACTATCGTCACCGGCCTGTTCGTAGCCATATCCATGTGTACCGGCGGCGGTGCCTGGGATAATGCCAAAAAGTATATTGAAGACGGCAACCACGGTGGCAAAGGTTCAGATGCGCACAAAGCCGCTGTTACTGGCGACACTGTAGGCGACCCCTACAAAGATACTGCGGGCCCTGCCGTTAACCCTCTGATTAAAATTATCAACATTGTGGCATTACTGATCGTGCCATTGCTGTAAATCAGCACAGCAACTCAAAGGCGACTTCAGTCGCCTTTTTTATCTCTTAATGACTTTTAAGCGGGGCAAAGTTTCCAGCCATTTTTCAAAAAAATTTAATAACTATTAAAATTCCATTAAAATCAATTCAACCATACTGCGTCTCTATATGAATATTTCTATGTAAAGACCGAGAAACAATAAAACCAAGGAAAGACAAAGGATTTCAGCCATGCAACTTAAAATATCAATTATTAATATAGAGACCCATGGGTCTCTATAATTACTGTTAGGCCATTCAAACATGAGATTACTAATGACGCGATTCTTAAAGTTTTTCGCCGCGACGCTCCTAGGCTTGGTTGCAACAGGGTGTGCTTCCATGCAAGCGCCAGACGTTACTCCAGCGCTACATGTTATTGGAGTTTATGAGGGACAAACACCCTCTGGGACAGACGACAGACCTTGGTGGGCAAAGTGCAATGACGATCAAAAAGATAAACAACCAAATACTGTTCATGCAACGCCATCAATTGAGTGCCATCAGAAGTATGCTGGTAAACATGCGGAGAAAGAAATTCTTATAAACGTTAGTGACGATAGCATTCCAATTGTGCTGGCTCTCACCGCATATGACAGGACTCTATGGAAGGTTTCTCTAAAAAGAGGAGTCAAATTATCAAAGGTTATCCTCGCTGGTTATCACTCGCAACGAGTTTCAGGGATACCGTCTGATACACCTATCGAAACCTATACTTATGATCCGTCTCCGTGTGAGCATTGTTGGCAAAGTGCTAAGTATTTCTATTCCTATGAAAAACCACCTCATCAACTTAAAGAGATCACTGGTCTCGAAGTAACCTCCTTTCAGGGACGATATAAAGGGGATAGTTTTTCGATATTTCATGGTATAAAAAAGGTTGAATAAATGCCTAACCCATCATTCAAGCGGGACACCTAATGACGCCTTTTATGTTAAACGTCAACCCAATTTTTAAACACTAAAATCAGACTAAACCGCTAAAATAACAAACAGATTCATTATCAACGGTTTTTATCCAAACGCACTTAGAACCCAAGGCTCCAATTATGAGGCATTCAGAATTCCATCGCTCACATCGCATAGGCTGGCTACGAGCTGCCGTTTTGGGTGCCAATGATGGCATAGTCTCTACTGCCAGCTTGGTAATTGGTGTTGCTTCTGCCGGTGCATCGCATGAAACAATTCTCATCACCGGCGTTGCCGGCTTGGTATCGGGTGCCATGTCGATGGCGGCTGGGGAGTATGTATCAGTAAGCTCGCAAGCTGATACTGAAGCCGCAGACATTGCGCGCGAAACTGAAGAGCTTGCCACGCAGCCGGAACATGAACTGGACGAACTCACCGGCATTTATACAGTGCGCGGTTTATCACCTGACTTGGCACGGCAGGTGGCCATACAGCTCACGGCACACGATGCCTTAGGCGCCCATGCCCGCGACGAACTGGGCATTATAGAAACCATGAATGCCAAACCAGTGCAGGCAGCGCTTGCCTCTGCCGGCACGTTTGCGTTTGGCGCAGCACTGCCGCTATTGGTGACTTTTGTTGCTACCAGCGCCAACACTATCCCTTATGTTGCGGTAACATCGCTTGCGTTTCTGGCAGCGCTTGGTGGCTTGGCGGCTCAAGCTGGCGGTGCCAGCCTGTTTAAAGGCGCATCTCGCGTAGCTTTCTGGGGTGCACTAGCCATGCTGGCAACTGCCGGGGTGGGTCATTTATTCGGTGTTGTTACAGGGTAACTGAAACAAACCATTGAAAAATAAAAAGGCAGCCAAGGCTGCCTTTTTATTACTATCTACCGCAAATTAAAACGCTGGTTTTACTTTTGCGTCATTGTAGTTTTTAACGCCATCCAGAATTTCTTTCTTTGCCTGGTCTACATCGCCCCAGCCGTTAATTTTTACCCATTTACCTTTATCAAGGTCTTTATAGTGCGCAAAAAAGTGTGCAATCATATCAAGACGGCCTTCAGATACATCTTTGTAAGACTTCAGGTGTGTATATAAGCCGCATACTTTTTCTACCGGCAGAGCCAATACTTTAGCGTCCAAACCTGCTTCGTCTTCCATCAGCAGCACGCCGATTGGGCGGCAGCGTACAACCACACCTGGAATCAACGGTACTGGTGTAATCACCAATACATCTACCGGGTCTCCGTCATCTGCCAGCGTATGTGGCACATAGCCGTAATTGGCTGGGTAGTGCATAGAAGTACCCATAAAACGGTCAACAAAAATCGCGCCGCTTTCTTTATCTACTTCATATTTTACTGGGTCACCCTGCATCGGGATTTCAATGATCACATTAAAATCATTAGGGACATCTTTACCGGTTGGCACGTTGTTCAATGACATTGCTTATTCCTAAATATAAATTTACTAAATAAATGTACGGCTAATTTTTGAGGCGCAATTATAACAAGTCCACGCCATTGGCATAGTAAAAGACTTGTAACAAATTGCTAAATGACTGTTTTAATGTGTCTTAACTTGCTCACGGCAGCTTTGAATAATCCATTTGGGAATAAATAAAAGTGCCAGATATAGCAATACTGGAATAATCACGACATCATCAAGCTGGCCGATAATCGGGATAAAATCTGGTATCAGATCAAACGGAAGCAGCAAATAACCTACCGCCAAACCTAAAAACAATTTGGCAACCCAAGGTGTTTGCGGATGTTTCAATACTA